>ENA-OPWL01000003-OPWL01000003.1-human-gut-metagenome-genome-assembly--contig:-NODE-3-length-135721-cov-15.725731_pt1 | contig 135721 bp, 121 predicted proteins | sample MGYA00241508_ERZ502008 | MGnify/ENA primary metagenome ERZ502008 (study PRJEB25962, sample SAMEA2043046) | human gut metagenome | biome: human gut; feature: human-associated habitat; material: faeces... | reverse complement strand
AATAGCTCAGTTGGTTAGAGCACCTGACTGTTAATCAGGGGGTCGTTGGTTCAAGTCCATCTTGAAGCGCTTTTAAAAAGCCTCGCAAGCAACAGCTTGCGAGGCTTTTTAGTTTATCTACATAGATATCCAAAAAAGATAGCGCTCACCACATATCAATGTAGTGAGCGCTATTATTATATCTCCTTTTCGCGGTAAATCACCTTATTGGCGCCACTCGTTATCTCCAAGGCTTCAGGATGCTCCTTGATAAAAGAGTCGATATGGCGAACACGCTTGCTCTCGAGTATCTCATCAACAGCTATCAGTATGCCTGTCTCCTCAACATCACCAAAACCGTAGTTGATGGCTGTACCAAAGAGCTTCATCGTTGGCGACAACGACATATAAGCGTTGACAAGTGGCGGAATGTTGTAACCCAAGGCACGTACCTCGCGGTTTAGGATTAGATAATCCTTCTTGAAATCATCCTCGCAGAAGATCTTCTTCAACTCATCCTCCGGCGTTTCTATCTTAAGCGGCTTGAGCGGGATGATAAGGTTCTCCTTATCGTCGAAATGCTTCTTGAGGAAGTAGAGAATCATATCCCTACCCCTTCGGATGTAAGATGGATACATCGTCATCTTGCCAAAGAAATAGCGCACATTAGGCTTTATAACGGTAAGTGCACCAAGTCCATCCCAAAGATTATCAAGCGCAAAGAGGCTCTTTGAGCCACGTCGTGTGCTCTGATACTCAAGAGTTACGAACGAGCGACCCAGCTCTACGGTGTACGGCATATAATCCTTTAGGAACTTGTCGGAGAAATGGAACATGTGGCTTGTTGCAAGCTTAGGCTGTCCTTTCTCGTCAAGTTCCCAGTCGGAACCCAACAGATAACGATAGCCACCTATAATCTCCTCGGCCTCAGGATTCCACACAATGAGCTGCTTATAGCAATTAGGACATGTGTCAAACTCGTCAATATCCAACGGCTTGCCAGTGCCGCCTCCCGCCTCACGAAAAGCTATCTCGCGCAGACGTCCTATCTCGCGCATCACATTAGGCGCATTATGCGCTGTGATGACATAAATCTCGTTGTGGCTCTTATTGGTCATACGGAGCTGACGCTCGGGTGTAAGTTCGCTCTTCAACAGCTCCTTACTGACCGGTTCTATTATTGGCTCTTCCATGTTGTATTCTTCGAATATGTCTACAGGCCATACGGCCCTATTTTATCTTTTACGTTTTGGCTTTTTACCTTTTTACTCTTTTATCTTTTTACCCTTTTACCTTTTTGGGCAGGTCGTATACAGCATCCTCCACCCATTGAGCCCACTGCTGCGCCGTGCGGCTACGGTCGAATGTTTGCCATGGTATAGGCTTGCCTATATGTATGGTAAAATGCTTGCCCACATTGCGATACATCTCGTCCACAAGGAATATCATGGCAAGATTGAACGGTAGGAAACGGTCGCTGAACTTGGCTATGCGATAAAAGCGAGCCGAGTTGGTTCCACTGAAATGAATGGGTACGATATCGCGCTGACACTCCACGCTCTTCTTGATAAACGTCTTTGTCCACGGTATATCGTGTATAGAGCCGTCGGGCTGGCGACGACTGTTAAGCCCAGCTGGGAACATCAGCATATGATTGTCGCTCTTGAAGCCAGCCTCAACCATACGCGGAAAGTCGCGACTGTTGCGTCCAGTCTTGTTGATACCTATACAAACGGGAGCAAGACCAGGCAAGTTCATAAGCAGATCGTTGACAAGATAGCGGAAATGCCCATCGTAATGACGACCTATTATGGCACCGAGCGCAACACCATCCTGTCCTCCAAGCGGATGATTGGACACAAAAGTATAAAGACGCCCTTCGTCCTTGGATGGCAAATTCTCCTTGCCCACTATCTCAATATCCATCTTAAGATAGCGCACGCAAGCCTCGAGCCAATCCACACCCGTAAGGTTGCGGCTGTCCCATATAAACTTGTTCACCTGGTCCTGGTGAATAATGCGCTTGAGCCATGACGTAAGCACCCCAGGTATATAACGTGCCTTTGGACCCATCTTGCTGCTGAGTATCTTGTCAATGTCGATTGTATGCTCTGAAATTTCGTTCATCTTGACCTGAAAAATGCTATTTGGGTGCAAAAGTAACACATCTTTTTCAGATACATTCCATTTAACACAAGAAATATATCTTTTTAATAATTTTGATACCTAAATGTAGACTCGTATGCGGATTTTTATGTACCTTTACACCCAAATACGCTTATTAATAATGTATAAGGACAATATAGAACATACAACCAGCATAAAGACCGCCGAAGGTTACCACGTACCTGTGCTTCTTGGCGAAAGCATAGACGGGCTCAACCTAAAACCAGGCGGCATATATGTAGACGTGACATTCGGCGGAGGCGGACACTCAAGAGAGATTCTATCACGACTCGCCCCCGACGCTCATCTCTACAGCTTTGACCAGGATGCAGATGCCGAGCAGAACATTGGGGAACCCGACGACAGATTCACCTTTGTAAGAAGCAACTTCAGATACCTAAAGAACTGGATGCGCTACTATGGTGTGGAGCACATAGATGGTCTGCTTGCCGACCTTGGCGTATCGTCGCACCACTTTGACGATGCTGAGCGAGGTTTCTCATTCCGATTCGACGCGCCATTAGACATGCGAATGAACAAGCGTGCCGGACAAACGGCTGCCGATATTGTCAATACTTACGACGAGACAAAACTGGCAGACGTTTTCTACATATATGGCGAGATGAAGAACTCAAGACGCATTGCGGCTGCCGTTGCCAAGGCAAGACAAGCCAAGGAGATTAAGACAACGAGCGACTTTCTTGCTGCCGTGGAGCCTTTATTCCGTAAGGAACGCGAGAAAAAGGAGATGGCTAAGCTGTTCCAAGCATTACGCATCGAGGTTAATCATGAGATGGACGCGCTAAAGGAAATGCTGGCATCGGCTACAGAACTGCTGACATCCGGCGGACGCCTATCGGTAATAACCTACCACTCGCTTGAAGACCGCATCGTAAAGAACTATATGAAGGCAGGCAATGCGGAAGGCAAGGTAGACCAAGACTTCTTCGGACGAACAAACACGCCATTCAAGACAGTGGGCAAGCTTATAATTCCTACTGATGAGGAGCAAGAGCGCAACCCACGAAGCCGAAGCGCAAAACTGCGTATAGCTGAGAAAAAATAAACATTATGGAGACTGAAAAGAATCAACCAGACGCACGACTCATCCTCGAACATCTTGAGGAAAAGGCCGATAAGGATACCGAACGGGAGGCGCCATCGCTTAAGACCATCATACGAGAGCAAGCCACTGAGGAGGACATGCCCTTTGCCAAGAACCTTACACTGCGCAAGATTCTGGGCGGCGACATACTGAGCGCTAACGTCATAAGACAGCAAATATGGCTGATACTGCTAATATCGCTATTTATCGTGGTATACATATCCAACAGATACAAGTGCCAGCAGGACCTTATACGCATAAGTTCCCTGACCGAACAACTTAAGGACGCCAAATACAGAGCACTGTCGTCAAGCAGCGACCTGACACAAATGACACGCGAGAGCAAGGTGCTTGAGCAACTTAAAACTTGCCAGGACAGTACATTGCAGATAGCAACTCAGCCACCATACATAATTAATGTTCCAAACACAGAAGAAAAATGAGCAAGTTTGACAGCAAGAAAGCAATGCCAAGATTCAGTTTCATAGCTATACTTATGACGCTGATAGCTGTCGCCGTACTGGGCAAGACTATGTACATCATGACTGCCAAGCACGACTTCTGGATGCAAGTGGCCGACCGTGTGAAGGTGGACAGCCTAAGCACACCACCGGTACGCGGCAACATTCTAAGCTGCGACGGACAATTAATGGCATCGTCGTTGCCACAATATAAATTGTTTGTCGACTTCAGAGCCATACACACAGCAGATAAAGACTCGCTGTTTGAGGTAAAACTCGATTCTATATGCGACGGACTGAACGCTATATTCCCCGAACGCTCGGCTGCCGAGTTCAAGGAACATCTACTTGAGGGATATCAAAAGCAGAAAGCCCACTGGCCTATATGGCCAAGACGTGTGAACTACAGCACCTATTCGGAGGTAAAACGTTTGCCTATATTCTGCCTGAAGAAGAATCGCGGCGGATTCCACACCGAGGAGTTCAATGCACGCAAGCAGGCATACGGCTCGCTGGCTCTGCGAACAATAGGCAAGATGTTCGGCGAGATAGACTCGGCACAATGCGGACTGGAGCTATCGTACGACTCGCTGCTTAGAGGCGAGAACGGTATAAGCCACGGTAAGAAGGTACTAAACAAATTTCTATACCTTACAGACCGTGCACCAGTAGACGGTGCAGACATCGCAACTACAATCGACGTATCGATGCAAGACCTTGCCGAACGTGCCCTACTCAACGAGTTGTACAAGATTAACGCCAACGTAGGTGTGGCCATCGTTATGGAGGTTAAGACGGGAGACGTCAAGGCTATAGTAAACATGACAAAGTGTGCCGACGGCACATATAATGAGATAAAAAACCATGCTGTAAGCGACTTGCTTGAACCTGGTTCTGTATTCAAGACCGCCTCTATAATGGTAGCACTCGACGATGGTGTGGTAGACACCACTGCCTACGTAGATACGGGATGCGGTGTATGGCCAATGTATGGTCGGGAAATGAAGGACCACAACTGGCGACGCGGAGGATACGGTATGCTAAAACTGCCGCAAACGTTGTGGGTAAGTTCCAACATCGGTGTGAGTAGAATAATTGACGACCACTACCACAACACTCCGGAGAAGTATGTTGAAGGAATCAGACGACTGGGCCTTGCAGACGACCTACACCTACCAATACCGGGCTACTCGCCGGCAAGAATACGTATGCCGAAGAAAGACTCAAGAGGCAAACAATACGTAAACTGGAGCAAGACCACACTGCCATGGATGAGTATAGGCTACGAAACGCAAGTACCACCTATATCAACCTTGACCTTCTACAACGCCATAGCCAACGGCGGCAAGATGATGCGCCCAAGATTTGTAAAAGAGGTGCGCAAGAACGGCCAGGTTGTAGAGACATTTGCGCCAGTGGTAATGCGAGAGCAGATAGCCCAGCCTACAACAATAAAGAAGATAACGCACATCTTAGAGCAAGTGGTGAGCGTAGGACTGGGAAAGAAAGCTGGTTCGCCATCGTTCCTTGTTGCAGGCAAAACTGGTACGGCACAGATATCAAAAGGTGCGGCGGGATATAAGAGCGGACAGATGAACTACCTATTGTCGTTTGCTGGATTCTTCCCCGCTTATGAGCCACGCTACAGTTGCATCGTTTGTATACAGAAGTCGGGACTACCTGCATCGGGAGGCGGAATGAGTGGAGTTGTGTTCCACGATATAGCCGAAGGCATTATGGCTCAGAGCTTAAAGCTTGAGGCTATCGACGCACGCGACTCGCTGTCCATCCTTATACCACAAGTAAAGAATGGTAATATACTGGCAGCCGACTATGTGCTTACACACTTAGGCTTTGAGCCTCGCGCTGACTGGACCGGATCTTATGCCAACGGCAACCCGATATGGGGACGCGCAACAGAGACAAATGGGAAAACCATCAATCTACAACGCGAGCCATTAGGCGAACACTCACAAATGCCGGATGTGCATGGTATGGGAGCACGCGATGCCGTATATCTTATCGAAAGCCGCGGACTGAAAGTGAAGCTACACGGACGAGGCAAGGTGGTGGAACAGAGCATCGGTCCAGGAAGCAAGATTGCCAAAGGAATGACTTGTGTACTGCGACTTGCCTAAGGCAAAGGAAATGTAACAATGTAATAAAAGACATAAAATATAATTCTAAATAATAGAAATGAAACTTAAGGAATTGCTCAAAGACATCCCCGTAATTGCTATAGTAGGCAGCGAGGATGTTGAAATCACAGACGTGAACATCGACTCACGCCGTATCAAAGATGGCCATCTCTTCATAGCAATGAAGGGAACGCAGGTAGACGGTCACAAGTTTGTGCCCAAGGCAATTGAGCTTGGAGCAAAGGCTGTGATGTGCGAGGACATGCCTGAAGAAAAAGCCGAGGGCGTGACATATGTCCAGGTGGAGTCGACAGAAGATGTTGTGGGCAAGGTTGCCACAACATTCCACGGCAACCCATCTACAAAGCTAAAGCTTGTGGGCGTAACTGGAACCAACGGCAAGACCACTATCGCCACCTTATTATATAATATGTTTACAAAGATGGGGCACAAGTGTGGCTTGCTGTCTACCGTATGCAATTATATCATAGACGAGGCAATACCAGCCGACCACACCACTCCGGACCCAATAGAGCTTAACCGCCTGCTCGACCGCATGGTACAAGCAGGATGCGAGTATGCCTTTATGGAATGCTCGTCACACGCCATTGCACAGAAGCGCATTGGCGGACTGACCTTTGCGGGTGGCATATTCACCAATCTTACACGCGACCATCTCGACTATCACAAGACATTCGAGAACTACCGCAATGCCAAGAAGGCCTTCTTCGACTCGCTGCCTAAGACTGCCTTTGCCATAACTAACGCCGACGACAAGAACGGCATGGTGATGGTACAGAACACTAAGGCAACTGTAAAGACATACTCAATACGCACTGTGGCCGACTTCAAGGCCCGCATTATAGAGTGCCACTTTGAGGGCATGTACCTTGAGATGGACGGACACGAGGTAGGTGTACAGTTTATTGGCAAATTCAATGTAAGCAACCTGTTGGCCGTATATGCAGCTGCCGTAATGTTGGGCAAGTCGCCCGAGGATGTGCTGGTGGTAATGAGCACATTGCATAGCGTAAGCGGACGCCTTGAACCTATACACTCACCTGAAGGATACACAGCCGTAGTAGACTATGCACATACACCGGATGCTTTGGAGAATGTACTCAACGCCATACATGAGGTTCTCGACGGCAAAGGACACGTAATAACAGTATGTGGTGCAGGTGGCAACCGCGACAAAGGCAAGCGACCACTTATGGCACAAGAGGCTGTAAAACAGAGTGACAAAGTGATTATCACAAGCGACAATCCACGTTTTGAGGAGCCACAAGATATCATCAACGACATGCTTGCCGGACTAAACGCGCAGCAGATGAAGAAAGTTATCTCTATAGTGGACCGCCGCGAGGCTATACGCACAGCCTGCATGATGGCACAGAAGGGCGACGTAATACTCATTGCCGGCAAGGGTCACGAGAATTATCAAGAGATTAAGGGCGTGAAGCACCACTTCGACGACCATGAGGTTGTAAAGGAATGCTTTTAAGTTTTGAATGTTGAGTTTTGAGTTGTCGGCTACGCCGATTAGGAATTGTTCAATTAAGAATTGAGAATCCAACAACTCAAAACTCAAAAATCAAAACTCAACATTGCCAAAGGCAACAATTCAAAACTCAAAATTCAAAACTCAAGATGTTATACTATCTTTTCCGCTTCCTCGAACAATACGGCATAAGCGGCTCACACATGTGGGGCTACATCTCATTCCGTTCGTTGTTAGCACTCATCCTCTCGCTTATTATCTCGGCATGGTTCGGCGAGAGATTTATCAAGTATCTAAAAAGCAAACAAATAACCGAGACACAGCGCGACGCAAGTATTGACCCGTTCGGTGTAAAGAAAATAGGTGTGCCATCAATGGGTGGCATCATTATTATTGTGGCTATACTTGTGCCTGTACTGCTGCTTGGCCGTCTGCGCAACATATACCTGTTGCTTATGATTGTCACAACGGTATGGTTGGGTTTTCTCGGTGGTATGGACGATTTTATCAAAATATTCCGCCGCAACAAAGAGGGACTTAAGGGCAAGTACAAGATTGTTGGTCAGATAGGTATCGGACTTATTGTAGGTCTAACCCTGTGGGCATCGCCAGATGTCAAGATGAACGAGAATCTTGCCTACGAGAAGCAAGGCCACGAAATAGTGGTAAAACATAGAGCAGAAGCACGTAAATCACTAAAGACAACCATTCCATTTGTAAAGGGCCACAACCTTGACTACTCGCGTATAACAAGCATATTCGGCGAGCACCGCGTAGCAGCCGGCTGGATATTGTTTGTAATTATGACCATATTCGTGGTGACTGCCGTAAGCAATGGTGCCAACCTAAACGACGGTATGGATGGCATGTGCGCAGGCAACTCAGCCATTATAGGTGTGGCATTGGGCATATTGGCATATGTAAGCTCGCACATCGAGTATGCCAGCTACCTCAACATCATGTACATACCGGGATCGGAAGAACTGGTAGTGTTCCTATGCGCATTCATTGGTGCACTGATAGGCTTCCTGTGGTACAATGCCTATCCAGCACAAGTATTTATGGGCGATACAGGCTCGCTGACCATTGGCGGTATCATTGCCGTTACAGCAATTATCATACACAAGGAGCTTATGCTCCCTATATTGTGCGGCATCTTCTTTGTAGAGAGCCTCAGCGTTATATTGCAGGTTTACTACTACAAACTTGGCAAACGACACGGCGTAAAGCAACGCATATTTAAGCGCACACCTATACACGACAACTTCCGCACACAGCAGTCGCAACTCGACCCTGAGTGCAAATATCTAATAAAGAAGCCAAAAGGTGCCATCCACGAGTCGAAGATTACAATACGTTTCTGGATAACCACCATCATATTGGCGGCTCTCACAATAATAACACTAAAAATAAGATAACAAATATCTCTCCCCCATTATCGGGGAGTGGCCAATAAACAATAATATGAAAAAGATTGTTATTCTCGGCGCCGGCGAGAGTGGTGCCGGAGCTGCCGTACTGGCAAAGAAAGAAGGCTTTGACGTGTTCGTTAGTGACATGTCGGCCATTAAAGACAAATACAAGAAAATGCTTAACGACCACAATATAGAGTGGGAGGAAAAGCAGCACACCGAGGCTAAGATTCTCGCAGCAGACGAGATAATAAAGAGTCCTGGCATACCCAAAGAGGCTCCTATGGTTAAGAAAGCCACAGACAAGGGCATACATATCATCAGCGAGATTGAGTTTGCAGGACGATACACTAACTCGAAGATGATATGCATAACCGGCTCAAATGGCAAGACCACAACAACATCACTCATATACCACATATTCAAAACTGCGGGATATGACGCCGGACTTGCCGGAAACATAGGTCGCTCGCTTGCATTGCAGGTAGCTGAGGATCCACACGAATATTATATCATTGAGTTAAGCTCGTTCCAGCTGGACAATATGTACGACTTTCATGCCAACATTGCCATACTGCTGAATATAACGCCCGACCACCTCGACCGCTACGACTATTGTATGCAGAATTATGTGGACGCTAAAATGCGCATTATTCAGAACCAAACAAACGACGACTCATTCATCTACTGGAACGACGACCCTGTTATTAAGCGCGAGCTGGAGAAGTATGACATAAAGGCAATACAGTATCCTTTCTCCGAACTGAAAGAAAAGGGATCTATAGGCTACATTGAAGAAGGAAGCTACAAGATAGAGAAGCCCACTCCATTCAATATGGAACAGGAAGAACTGTCGCTTACAGGCAAGCATAACATATACAACTCGCTTGCTGCAGGCATTGCCGGCAACATCACAGGTATCAAGAAAGACGTGATACGACAGAGTCTTAGCGACTTCCCTGGCGTTGAGCATAGACTGGAAAAGGTGTGCAAGGTAGGTGGCGTGCAATACATCAACGACTCAAAAGCCACCAACGTTGACGCTTGCTGGTATGCCCTTGAGAGTATGAAGACCCCTACAATCCTAATAATCGGAGGCAAGGACAAAGGCAACGACTATAACGAGATTAAGCAACTGGTAAAGCAAAAATGCAAGGCGCTTGTGTTCCTTGGAGCAGACAACACCAAGCTGCACAACTTCTTCGATGAGATGGGCATAACAATACGCGACACTCATTCGATGAAAGACTGCGTGGCTGCATGCTACGAACTTGCGCAACCTGGCGACACCGTACTTCTAAGCCCATGTTGTGCCAGCTTCGACCTGTTCAAGAACATGGAAGATCGCGGCGAACAGTTTAAGACATTAGTAAGAAGTCTGTAAAAACAAGAGATGATAAACAAGACATTAGGCAACATCTTCAAAGGCGACAAGGTAATATGGATGGTTTTCTTCTTTCTATGCCTTATCAGCGTCATTGAGGTATACTCGGCATCGGCACAGCTCACCTACCGCGCAAGCAGCTATATTGCGCCTATGTTTAAACACATAGGACTGCTGGCGTTGGGTGTGCTAGCCACAGTATTGACACTCAATGTCAAGTGCCGCTACTTCAAGTTGCTCACCACCCCATTACTCGGACTGTCGTTCGTTATGCTTATCTGTGTATTCTTTGTGGGAGATTCTACCAATGGAGCGCAAAGATGGATGGGCATCGGAGGCATACAGTTTCAGCCTTCAGAAATAGCAAAGGGCGCCATGGTGCTTGCTACGGCACAGATTCTGAGTAATCTGCAGACAGAGAATGGAGCCGACAAGAACGCTTTCAGGTACATACTAACTGTAAGTTTTTTCATAGTAACGCCTATAATGTTTGAGAACTTGTCAACCGCTATGCTTCTTTGCATCGTCATATTCATGATGATGCTTATAGGACGTGTGCCTATGCGACAGCTTGGTAAACTGCTAGGATTCACCCTTCTATCTGCCGCCATACTTGTGGGAGCCATCTTGACCTTGGGTAAAGACAATACACAAGATCAGCTGACTGAAGGCAAGCAGCTAACCGAACAGGTAAAGGCAGAGCCCAAGGACAAGAATATGGTGGAGAAGGTATTCCACCGCTTCGACACATGGAAGGCGCGTATAGACAAGTTTCTTGTACACAAGCAGCTTACGCCAAAGGACATCGATCTCGACAAAGATGCGCAGGTGGCTCATGCCAACATTGCCATTGCCTCGGCAAACGTGGCAGGCAAAGGACCAGGAAATTCGGAGGAATGCAACTTTATACCACAAGCCTACTCCGATTTTATCTTTGCCATCATCATCGAGGAAATGGGAATAGAGGGCGCCTTCTGCGTGGCAATGCTTTACATTATTCTACTATTTAGGACTGGACGCATAGCAAGCAGATGCGAAAACAATTTCCCCGCCCTACTGGCAATGGGTCTTGCCTTGCTGCTTGTAACACAGGCACTATTTAACATGTGTGTGGCTGTGGGTTTGGCTCCTGTAACTGGTCAGCCACTACCACTTATAAGCAAGGGCGGAACATCGAGCATTATCAACTGCATATACATTGGAGTGATATTGAGCATAAGCCGTTCGGCACAGAAAAAGCCTGAAATAATAGAAGAAACAAACATTCCTCAGTCGGCTATAAAACAAAAATAGCCAACGGTTAAATAAAAGGAAGCACAATAATCGGCTTTATCAGAAAAAATGATTAATTTTGTGAATTGAAAAAGTCAATAAAACGCGAGCAAATGGAAAATGAACTAAGAGTCATCGTCAGTGGCGGAGGTACCGGTGGACACATATTCCCGGCTGTCTCTATAGCCAACGCAATAAAGTCTAAACGTCCCGACGCAAAGATATTGTTTGTTGGAGCAATAGGCAGAATGGAAATGCAACGCGTACCAGCGGCAGGCTACAAGATAGTAGGTCTGCCTGTACGTGGTTTTAAACGACCACTTTGGTCGCCTTCCAACATAGGCGTGGCTTTAGACTTCTTCAAAAGCAAGCATATGGTACGCAAAACCATCAAGGAATTTGCCCCTGATGTGGCTGTAGGCGTAGGCGGATATGCTAGCGCAGCAACCCTAGGCGCTGCAAACGCTATGGGTATACCAACGCTCATACAAGAACAAAACTCGTATGCCGGCGTAACCAACAAACATCTTGCACCTAAAGCATGCAAGATATGCGTTGCCTATGAAGGAATGGAACGTTTCTTCCCTGCCAACCGCATAATAATAACGGGCAATCCTGTACGCCAGAATCTTATCGAGACAAAAATAACACGAGAAGAAGCCATAAAGAGCTTAGGACTCGATCCGAACAAGAAAACCATATTGCTGGTTGGCGGAAGTCTTGGAGCACGTACTATAAACGAGAGCGTACTACAGCATCTCGACCTTGTTGAGAAAAGCGGTGTGCAGTTTGTATGGCAGACTGGCAAGTACTATAGCGCTGCCGTTACAGAACAACTCAAGAACCATCACGCATTGCCAATGCTCAAGGTTATGGACTTCATCAGCGATATGGGAGCAGCATACAAAGCTGCCGACCTCGTAATAAGCCGTGCTGGAGCAAGCTCCATAAGCGAGTTCTGCCTAATAGGCAAGCCCGTAATACTGGTTCCATCTCCCAATGTAGCTGAAGACCATCAAACAAAGAACGCCATGGCATTGGTCAACAAGAGTGCTGCGCTATACGTAAAGGATGCAGAAGCACCTGCTACACTGCTACAACTAGCAGTAGACACAGTAAAGGACGACGAACAACTTGCTCAACTGGCAGAAAACATCAAAAAACTTGGCAAACCAAACTCTGCCGACATCATTGCCGACGAAGTATTGAAGATTGCCGGAAAATAAAAAATCTACAATGGAAATCAAAGATATCAAAGCTGTATATTTCGTCGGTGCTGGCGGTATCGGCATGAGCGCAATAGCTCGCTATTTCATCCACAAAGGTATCGTGGTAGCTGGATACGACAAAACTCCGTCAGAACTAACACACCAACTCGAACGCGAGGGCGTGATTCTCCACTATAAAGAAAGCGTTGAGGATATTCCACACGCTTGCCGCAAGCCAGAATCTTGTCTTGTAATATATACACCGGCAATCCCTGCCGACCACAAGGAACTGGTATACTTCCGTGACAATGGATTCACAATTGAAAAGCGAGCTCAAGTTCTCGGAACACTAACACGCACACACAAGGGACTATGTGTAGCTGGAACACACGGCAAAACAAGCACATCAACAATGTGCGCACATATAATGCACCAGAGTCATCTTGACTGCAACGCCTTCCTCGGAGGTATATCCAAAAACTACGGCACCAACTACATCCTGTCAGACCATAGCGACTATGTAGTGATGGAAGCCGATGAATTTGACCGTTCGTTCCATTGGCTACGCCCATGGATGAGCGTAATCACAGCTACCGACCCCGATCACCTCGACATATACGGTACAAAGGAAGCTTATCTTGAAAGTTTCCACCACTACACTACACTGATACAGCAAGGCGGAGCACTCATTATACACAAGAATCTGGAAATGAAAGCCGAATGTCAGGAAGGAGTAAAAGTATACGAATACAGCCTTAACGAAGGCGACTTCCACGCTGAAAACATTCGTATTGATAACGGCGAAATAACCTTCGACTTCGTGTCACCAATCGAGAATGTTAAGGATGTAGAGCTCGGTCAGCCTATTCCTATCAACATCGAAAACGGTGTGGCAGCTATGGCTATGGCTCAGCTCAACGGATGCAATGCCGAAGAACTGCGCTATGGAATGAAGACATACAAAGGTGTAGACCGCCGATTCGACTTCAAGATTAAAAACGACAAGCATGTGTTGCTGTCCGACTACGCGCACCACCCAAAGGAGATATATCAGAGTGCAAAGAGTATACGCGAATTGTACAAAAACCGTCGCATCACAGCTATATTCCAACCACATCTGTACACGCGTACACGCGACTTCTACAAGGATTTTGCCGATGCCTTATCACAGCTCGACGAGGTTATATTATGTGACATATACCCAGCACGTGAGAAACCTATACCAGGCGTGACATCACAGCTTATATACGACAACCTCAAAGAAGGCGTGGATAAAAGTATGATTCACAAGGAGGACGTATTGGACCTCGTGAAAAACCGCGACTTCGACGTTCTCGTTATCTTAGGCGCTGGCGACCTCGACAATTACGTGCCGCAGATAGCCAAGATTATCGAAAGCAAGGAGAAGTAGGCTGACACAATAGGCCATAAAAGGCCTTGTCAACAAGACAGACATACATACAGTCAAGACTCATCAACTAATAAAAACGAAAGACAAAGTGAAAACATCCTGGAGCAAAAGACTGTTCGTGGCAAGCGACATCGTGATAGCCATATACCTGGCGCTTGCCTTTGTCTCTTTCGACAAGAAAGGTGACTCTAAGGCATTGTGCTCCAAGGTGAACATCGATATTGCCGACAACGCTGCTGGAGGATTCCTTGACGCCAAAGTGATAAAGGAGCGCTTGCAGAAGACGGGATACTATCCCATCGGACGTCCGCTGACAAACGTAGACACAAGAGGCATTGAGGAGATGCTTAGACGTAGTCCTTTCGTCAAGACTGCTGAATGCTACAAGACAGAAGGAGGATACGTATACATAAGCGTTACACAGCGCATGCCTGTGATACGCATAAAAGCAGACAACGGTGACGACTACTATGTAGACGATCACGACTGCATAATGCCTCGCTCAAGCTATACGAGCGACCTCATCATCGCATCGGGCAATATCAACCGTTGGTATGCCATCAACTACATATCACCGTTGGGCAAGGCCATTATGCAAAATGACGTTTGGAAGAACCTTATCGAACAGATACATATCACACCCGAACTCGGCGTAGAGCTTGTACCACGCATTGGCGATCATATAGTGTATATAGGACGTCTTCCTGAGATAAACGACAAACGCAAGCACGAAAAGGACATAGACCTGTTCATCGAGAAGAAGATGACAAGATTGGAAAAGTTCTATAAGTACGGACTTTCACAAGTTGGCTGGAACAAATATTCGTATGTAAACATTGAGTTTGATAACCAAATAATATGCAAGCGCAAGGATGAACGACCCAACGTATATGAGCCACAGCCTGCACAACCGGTTGTAAACATATCAAACCCAACATCCCAAATTGCCGAAGACGGACCGTCAGAAGGTGAGGAAACCACCCCCGCAACAGAAAACAAAACTGGAACGGAGAACAAGAAAATGGAAACCAATAAGAAAAGCGGAAACGAGTCAAAAAAGACAGACACCACTAAAAAGAAATCAAGTAACTAAGAAATTATACAACATCACATAACAACGTATGGCAAAGGATTTTATAGTAGCTATTGAGCTGGGATCATCCAAAATCACCGGCATGGCTGGAAAAAAGAACCCCGACGGCAGCATTACCATTCTCGCTGCCGCATCAGAAGACTCCACCTCGTACATACGTAAAGGTGTAGTCTACAGCATCGATAAGACCACCCAAGGACTGAGTAATATCATCAGCAAACTAAAGAACAGCTTGCAGGCTGACATAACACAGGTATATGTAGGCATTGGCGGACAGAGCATACACAGCGTCAAAAACATGGTAATCAAGGATTTACCTATGGACGCTATCGTGTCGCAAAACATGGTAAACGAGCTTATGGACTCAAACCGCAACATGACATATCCCGACTACGAAATACAGGATGCAATAACCGAAGAATATAAGGTGGACCTACAATATCAAAACGACCCTGTAGGAATTCAGGCAAGTCGTCTTGAAGGCAACTTCCTTAACATTCTTTGGCGTCGTTCATTCTACCGCAATCTCAACAAGAGCTTTGACAATGCAGGCATAGCAATTGCCGAGACTTATCTTGCACCGCTTGTAATGGCAGACAACGTACTTACCGAAGCAGAAAAGCGCGCCGGATGTGTACTAGTTGACCTAGGTGCCGAAACCACAACCGTATCGGTATACTATCGTGACAAGTTACGAAGTATTGCGGTTATTCCGCTCGGTGGTGATAATATCACAAAGGACCTCGAGTCGCTACAAATGGAAGCCTGCGAGGCAGAACGTATGAAACTGAAGTACAGTTCGGCCATTACAGATGTAGCTGATATCGACCCGACAGCCATCTTACCTATCGACAGTAATCGCTCTGTAGAAAGTCGTCGTTTTATCGAGGTGGTAGAAGCACGCACTCTTGAGATAATAGAAAATGTCAAGAGCTTCATACCATCCGAATATATTGACAAACTGTTAGGTGGCATCATAATCACTGGTGGCGGTAGCAACATGACCAACATAGAAAAGGCTTTCCGCGAGATAACTGGTGTAGAGAAGATACGTATAGCCAAATTCGTGACCCTTAACATAAATTCGAAGGACTCAAAGCCTGAATTACGCCACGATGGCACTATGAATACCATCTTGAGCCTAATCGCACGAGGTGATATGAACTGTGCAGGCAACCCCTTTGGCAATTCACTATTTGACAACCAGCAGTTCAACGCAGCATTTACAACAGGCACTACAAACGGCACAACTACCACACAGCCAAACGCAACTACGCCTCACGAAACCGAGGAAGAACGCACAAAACGTGAAGAGAAGGAGCGCATAGCAAAAGAAGAAGCCGAACGTATCAAACAAGAAGAAGAAACACGCAAAGCCAAGGAAGAAGAGGAGCGCAAGAAGAACTCACCAATACACCGATTCTTTGGCTCACTGAAGCAATTTGGACGATCGCTCGTAGAACCTGAAAACAACGAATAAAACAGATTAACACTATGCCAGACAACAATAATAATATGATGGTGGACTTCTGCACACCAGAAAAAGAAAACAATACGATTATCAAGGTAATCGGTGTCGGTGGCGGTGGCGGCAATGCTGTCAACCACATGTACCGTGAAGGCATACACGACGTATCGTTCGTGCTGTGCAACACCGACAACCAAGCTCTTAACGATTCGCCAGTACCAGTGCTATTACAACTTGGCACTGAAGGTCTTGGAGCAGGAAACAAACCTGCTAAAGCACGTCAAGCAGCCGAAGAGAGTCTTGATGCCATAAAACAAATGCTTACTGATGGTACAAGAATGACATTCATCACGGCAGGAATGGGTGGCGGCACTGGAACAGGTGCGGCTCCTGTTATAGCCCGTGTAAGCAAAGAACTAGGAATTCTTACTGTTGGTATCGTAACCATTCCGTTCCGTTTTGAAGGCAAACGTAAGATAGACCAGGCTCTTGACGGTGTTGAAGAAATGGCAAAGCACGTAGACGCACTACTTGTAATCAATAACGAGCGCCTACGCAAAATATACCCTGACCTTACTGTGCTGGATGCATTCGGAAAGGCTGACGACACACTCTCTGTAGCAGCAAAGTCTATCGCTGAAATAATCACCAACCACGGACTTATCAATCTCGACTTTAACGATGTAAAGACCGTGCTCAAGGATGGTGGTGTAGCAATTATGTCTACAGGCTATGGCGAGGGCGAAGGACGTGTTAAGCAAGCTATTGCCGACGCCCTCAACTCTCCATTGCTCAACGATAATGATGTATTCAACGCAAAGAAGATTCTTCTCAGCATCAATTTCTCAAAGGATTCAAATAACGATACACCCAACTCTGGTGGCTTGATGATGGAGGAGATGAACGAGGTGAATGACTTCATGGAGCAGTTTGGTTCCGACTTCGAGATAAAGTGGGGTATCGGTTTAGACCCAGATCTCGGCAACAAGGTCAAAGTTACTATCCTCGCCACAGGCTTCGGTATAGAGAATGTGGACGGAATGAACAGTCATATCAAGAAGATAGCACAAGAAGAGGATGACAAACAGGTTGAGATTAAGATAAAGAACGACAACCGTCGTATACATTACTACGGCAACGACAAGGGCGGAACAGTAACAAAGCGACGCCCGCACATCTTCCGTTTCTCTGCTGACGACCTCGACAACGAGGAAGTTATACTCACAGTCGATACTACTCCTACATACAAGCGTACACTGCAGCAACTCAACGAACTGCGCCGACGCATTGTTGACGAGAAAGGCATTGCTAAGCCTCGTGAGGAAGACGAAAGAGTAAGCGGTATGATTTCGTTCGGCGACGACTAACAATATCTCTTATTAACAAGAGTTGATAGCCATCCTTTAACACAGCAATATATTATCTGTTAGCAGAATAACTGCATCAAGACAGGCAACGACTTCATCTCAGGAAAGCCCGGTTGATGAAGTCTATAATATTGCAAAACAACCTCTACAATGCGGTTGCGCTCGCTGCGTGATAGCGAGAGCAGCCGCATTGTTGTATAGTTGAGTCGCATAAGTAACCTTATCTTATTGGCCTCATCTGGCTGCAGCACATCATTATGAGCGGGCATACTGCCAGTAAAACATCCCGAACGCATATCAAACCATGTCTTACCTACGCCACTATCAAGGTTGGGATAAAAACCCACGAAGCGCGAAAGATGCAACATATATATAATGTGGAAGTTGGCGAAACCGTTTGTACAGGCATCCAACCAACGCACAGAATTCTCCACGAACAGGTACAACGGTCGGTTTGCTTGCTCAGAACGTGTACAGTAACTAGTAAATTCAGCCACAAACATAGCTATCGACAATTTTAAAGCATCGAACGGGATTGACACAAACGGACATGCTACCGCCGCCTCTTTAATACGTTGAAGCTTCTGCGAAGGACGGAAGTCGAACTCTATTGAAAGAATTGTAAGTGGCTGAAAGAATTGTTTCTTCACACCCGAACGAGAAGTGCGTGGAATACGTTGCATGAAAGACAGTCGTCCATACATCTCAGTAAACATATCTACGATAATCTGTGACTCCCCATATTTCAATGAGTTAAGCACAATAGCATTGGTTTTTACGAGCATTTTTGCCGATAATTATGATTTTGACGGCAAAATTACTGAAAAATACACCATTTTAATAAAAAACTCCAATTAAAATTTGGTGGGACTAAAATAAAGTCGTACCTTTGCATCCGCTTAAATCAAGCATCGTTGGTCCCTTCGTCTATCGGTTAGGACGAGAGATTTTCATTCTCTAAAGAGGAGTTCGACTCTCCTAGGGACTACAATCAAGAAAAAAAAATAAAAAGAATAATAAAAAGAAGATGGCAAATCACAAATCATCACTTAAGAGAATCCGTCAGGACAAGGCTAAGGCTTTGCACAACAGATACTACGCAAAGACGATGCGCAATGCTGTCCGCAAATTGCGCGCCATGACGGACAAGGAAGAGGCTGTAAAGCTCTATCCTTCTGTTCAGAAAATGCTGGACAAGTTGGCTAAGACTAACATCATCCACAAGAACAAGGCTGCAAACTTGAAGTCAAGCTTGTGCCTGCATATCAGCAAGCTCGCTTAATCAAGTTTGTTATCAAACCCATACAGAGGTCGTTAATCTTAAGATTAACGACCTCTTTGCGTTTTAGGAAACACAACGCACATCAACGATGTGCCACAATTTTCTCCTTTACGACATAAAACAACAAAGGCTTCCTCTATAAAGAGAAAGCCATCATTATGTTGTCCCAAGCGGATCCGAACCACCACAAATTTTCCTTTGCGACGTAAAACAACAAAGGCTTCCTCTATAAAGAGAAAGCCCTCATTATGTTGTCCCAGGCGGATTCGAACCACCACAAACAGAACCAAAAACTGTTGTGCTACCATTACACCATAGGACAATCGTGAGTGCAAAGGTAGTAATTTTTTATTCCACCGCCAAATTTTTTACCTGTTTTTTCACTTTTCTTTTCTATCAATATGTAAACGAGCTACCTCCCAAGAATTCTCTCAATAGAGATGTAGGTGGCAAAGCCGAATGATCTATAGCAGAGAAATACCCAAGAAACTTACGCAGTCTATAAGCCTCAGCATACTCGTCACAATTCTCCGGTACCTGTTCAAGCAAAGGTTCAGCCTGTTTTTTGATAGCAGCAAGCTCGTAAATCATAGCCGTATTAAACATTGCGTCGGCATTCTCCTGATATGGGAAAATCCACTTATTCTCTCCCGCACGCACCGAAGCCCAACGTCCTATAGTGTCTTTAGCCGTACATCCACGTTGCTTATCATCGCGAATAATGCGACGCAACAATCTATTATCCGTTGTAGGTATATAGTTATGGTCGTCAAGGAGTATAGTGGTAAGTGCCGATGCATACACCCGATATTTAAGAGCGTCATCTATTTGGGCTGTCAATTCGGGATTAAGCGCATGTATACCTTCTATAACGAGCACATCACCAGGATGCATACGCATCTTGACCCCGCTCTGCTCGCTCTTGCCTTTAATAAAGTTATACTTTGGCAACTCCACTTCCTCGCCACGGAATAGTTGTGCAAGCTGCTTGTTAAGCAACTCAAGGTTAAGAGCATGAATTGACTCAAAATCGTATTCGCCCTTCTCATCACGCGGTGTAAGCTCACGGTCAACAAAATAGTCGTCAAGCGATATTGGCACAGGCCGTATGCCATTGCACACAAGCTGTATACTCAAACGCTTGCACGTTGTTGTCTTGCCCGAAGACGAAGGGCCTGCAATAAGCACCATCTTCACACTCTCCCTTTTACTTATCTCCTCGGCAATATGCGCAATCTTCTTCTCCTGCAAAGCCTCCGACACATTTATTATCTCCGTAGCATGTCCCTGACTAACAGCTTCGTTAAACATACCCACAGTAGACATGCCGAGCAAACGCTGCCAACGGTGATGCTCCTGAAATATCTCAAACATCTTGTCTTGACGTATCAGCGTACCAAGCTGCATAGGATTGAGCATAGAAGGAATGCGCAAAAGCAATCCGTCATAATACTTCTCCACACCAAACAAAGTGAGCTGTGCCGTATTGGTAAGCATCGTACCATAGAAATAGTCAACAAACCCCTCTATATCATAATATAATGTATACAGCTTGCCAGTTGTACGCAACAACAAAGCCTTGTCGTGATGGCCATACTTCTCAAACATAGCAATAGCTTCCTCTGTAGGCACCTCATGCCGGCGAATAGGTATAGCACGGTTTACGATGCTCTGCATCTCCTGCCTAATGGCCGTTGCATCGTCTACCGTCAATGGTCTACCAATACGCAAGTCGCAATAATAACCATTGGATACAGGTATGTCTATCACCACCCTACTGCCAGGAAACAGCTTGTGTACAGCCTTGCAAAGCACAAAGAAAAGCGTGCGTGTATAGGCTCTTGAACCCGATGGTGTTGTGATGTCTAAAAACTCCACATCCTTCGAATTATACACACGATAGTGCATTCCCTCCACCTTGTTGTTAACCTTGGCGTTAACTGGCGGATAGGGCATATCTATATTTAACTTGCTAAAAATATCAGAAAGATTACTTCCCGTTTCTACTTTTAAAGTTTTTTTATTATTTTTGCAACGGATTTGTATCAACTGTTTCATTCTGATTACACGTTTAAGGGTTAATACTCTGAACCGAAGTGGGCAGACAACATCTGCCTAATGTTTCGGAATAGCAAAGATACTCCGTTTTTCGACACAAAGCGCAATACTGCCACTAAATAAAATTAAAATATGTCGATTTGGATTATTTTTAAGATCATCGGATCATTGGCTCTACTCATCTATGGTATGAAGGTGATGAGTGAGGCTCTCCAGAAGATGGCTGGCTCGCAGCTTCGCCATATCCTTGGAGCAATGACTACCAACCGTTTTACTGGTCTGCTGACTGGTATGTTTGTAACAGCTTCGGTGCAGTCGTCTACTGCGACGACAGTGATGACCGTATCATTCGTCAACGCAGGATTGTTAACACTTGCCCAAGCAATCTCCGTTATTATGGGTGCCAATATTGGTACCACGTTCACGGCATGGATCATGACATTAGGCTTCTCATTCAACATGGCCGACCTTGTGTTCCCCGCATTTTTCTTTGCCTTGCTACTTATCTACAGCAAGAAGCGCCGCTATGTAGGCGACTTTATCTTTGGTATTGCGTTTATGTTCTTCGCCATTTCCACCTTGGGTGCAACGGGCAAGGAAATGGACTTAAGCCACAACCAGTCGGTTATCGATTTCTTCTCTTCCTTCGACAAAGACAGCTATGCCACAATATTCTCATTCCTTGGCATTGGCACCGTATTGACGTTCTGCATGCAGTCGTCGGCAGCCCTTATGGCTATCACCATGGTGCTCTGTTCTAGTGGAGTACTACCTATATATATGGGTATTGCTCTCGTATTGGGCGAGAACATCGGCACAACCATAACCTCAAACATCGCAGCTATGGGAGCCAACACACAGGCTCGCCGTGCAGCCTTGGCACACCTAACGTTCAACGTATTCGGTGTTATTTGGGTTCTCTGTATTTTCTATCCATTCATCGATATGGTATGCGGTTTTGTAGGTGTAGATCCGCATGCCGACCACATCGACGCAACACGTCTTTCTGTGGTACTTGCCGCATTCCACACAACATTCAACGTATGCAACACCAGTATTCTTATCTGGCTCATACCTCAAATGGAGCGCTTTGTATGCTACATTATTAAGCCATCTGCCAAGAAAGACGAGGACGACTTCCGTCTGCGCTATATCGGTGGCACAGCTATCATGAAGACTCCTGAGCTCTCGGTACTTGAGGCACAGAAGGAGATACAGTCGTTTGCCGAGCGCATACAGCGTATGTTCGGTATGGTGAGAGAGTTGCTTGGCGTTAAGGACGACGCCCAGTTTACAAAGCTCTTTACTCGTATCGAGAAGTACGAGAGCATTTCAGACAACATGGAGATAGAGATAGCCAATTATCTCGACAACGTGTCCGACGCTCATCTCTCTGACGAGACAAAGGCCAAGATACGTGCTATGCTTCGCGAGATAACAGAGATTGAGTCGATAGGCGACTCTTGCTACAACCTTGCACGCACTATAAGCCGCAAGTTTAAAGGCAAAGAAGACTTCACAGAACAGCAGTACGAGCACTTGCATCAGATGTTCGAACTTACCGACGATTCGCTTACACAGATGAACGTTATGCTTACTGGTCGCCGCGACAATCTTGACGTAAACCGCTCGTTCAACGTTGAAAACGAGATTAACAACTATCGCAACCAGTTGCGCTCGCAAAACATCAACGATGTAAACGACCATAAGTACACCTACACTATAGGTACTATGTACATGGACATCGTATCAGAGTGTGAGAAGCTTGGCGACTACGTGGTGAATGTTGTTGAAGCCCGTATGGGCACACGCCAGCGCGAGGCATAATAAACTGCAAAACAAAGTCTTATTGGGGGCTTGAAACTCTGGCAGGGCTTTGACAAAAACAGTAAAAACACCCGATGTGGGCAAAACCCTCATTCTTCGGGTTTCGATAATAAAACAAAAAGGAAGACCTAACGAGAGCAAGCTCTCGACAGTCTTCCTTTTTGTTTTATTATCGGTTCTGCAAAAGCAGAACTATACCCACATCGGGCTATAACCAAGAAAAACATTGGCGCATATCTTTCCAATTGAACTATTGTCTAATGAATTTATATATCAATAACATTTTATTATGAATTATCATATAAAAAAGCTATCCGAACACAATCCCTCGTTGCTTCAACAATTGCGGCAATATTGTTATGGTATTAATGGCTGCTGTCAAACTGTACATCGTGAGTTGGGGCCTTATCTCAATGAATATATGTATCAAGACGCATTGGAAATAATTTTGAATGAACGCAATATCCCGTTTGTTAGGGAGTATTACTTCTCTATAGATTTTCATGGGCAAAGGATAAAGCATAAGCATTATGTAGATTTCTATGTAAAGAACAAGGCTTTTATTGAATGTAAAGCTGTAGAATGTCTGGGTACAGAGCAAAGACAACAGCTTTGGAACTATATGCGACTTACTAAAACAAGGATAGGGATACTCTGGAACTTCTCACCAATACACGATCAAAGTGAGCATTATTATCTTGATGCAGAAACAGAAACAATGTATATGTTCTGATTTAGGAAAAGACTCTAATGGGTTTTAAATGTGTGAAAAAAGTATAGTGTACAGTTGTGTACCAATGTTTTTTATGTTTATAGCTCTATTGTAGGCAAAGTGCAGCTTGCTGCACCAATAAAATGAATGACGGATGGGTGTCGAGAGCTTGCTCTCGTAAGACCATCCGTCATTCATTTTATTGAAACCCAAAGGGTTTTGCCTACAATAGGGGGTGTTTTAAGTTTTTGTCAAAGCCCTGCCATATACAGGGGAAGGAGCCTTAGATCTTTCCTCCGTAGCACAAGTCGCCAGCATCACCAAATCCAGGCACGATATATTTATGCTCGTTAAGACCTGGGTCAACAGCAGCACACCATATAGTAGTGTCCTCAGGGAATGTCTTGCGGATATGCTCAATACCCTCCGGCGCAGCCATTACGCACACCACATGCACCTTCTTAGGCTTGCCCTTAGTAAGCAAAGCCTTATATCCCATCTCCATTGAGCCGCCTGTGGCAAGCATCGGATCTACGATAAGCAATGTAGCATCGTTAAGGTCAGGAGTGGCAAGATACTCCACATGTATGCCCACCTTTGTATGGTCGGCATCCTCGTACTCGCGATAAGCACTAACAAAGGCGTTGCCTGCATGGTCGAATATGTTAAGGAAACCCTGATGGAAAGGCAATCCAGCACGGAATATAGTGCCAAGCACCAGCTTGTCTGTAGGCACATTCACCTTAGCCACACCCAATGGAGTCTGCACGTCACGCTCCTCATAGTCGAAAGTTTTGCTAAGTTCGTAGGCAATAAGCTCGCCCACACGCATAATATTGTTGCGGAACAACAGACGGTTGGTCTGATAATCCTTGTCACGCATCTCCGCCATATACTTATTTATGATGGAGTTTGATTTGCTGAAATCTATAATTTTCATAGCTATAAGTTGTGTTTATAATTATTCAAACAAGTTGCTTTTTCATAGGTCCGTATATTTACAAAAAATGCGCCCATAGGTTTAAGGCGCAAATTGAACCATGCAAAATTACATATAAATCCGCATTAATTTGCAACGTGTAAATTGCAAACCGCACACAGATGTTAGATTTTGCGATATTTTAACATAAAAAAATTTACACCCAAGCAAATTTTGTCACTCAGAAACATTGTTATCTTATAGTTTTTTCATAACTTTGCGGTGGTAAATAAAAGGAACGACAATTACGTCGTGCCGACTTACACATATTTATATAAAGACAATGAAAGTCGCCTGAGCAGAAACGACGGCCCCGATCAGGCAATAGAGGAGCCAGGCCTACGGAAGTTGATCTATATTCACATCTAAATAATATTTTCAAAAAAAATGGCAAAGTTAGATTTGACACAGTACGGAATTACTGGTTCTACAGTAATCGCTCACAATCCGTCTTATGAGAAGTTGTTCGAAGAGGAGACAAAAGCAGGTCTCGAAGGTTTCGAGGTAGGTAAGCAGACTGAACTCGGTGCTGTCGACGTAATGACAGGTATCTATACCGGTCGTTCACCTAAGGACAAGTACATCGTAATGGACGAGAACTCTAAGGACACTGTATGGTGGACTTCAGAGGAATATAAGAATGACAATCACCCGATGTCTGAAGAGGTTTGGGCAACGGTAAAGGATATCGCCAAGAAGGAGCTTTGCAACAAGAACCTCTATGTAGTAGATGGTTTCTGCGGAGCTAACAAGGATACACGTATGGCTGTTCGTTTCATCGTTGAGGTTGCTTGGCAGGCTCACTTCGTAACAAACATGTTCATCCGTCCTACAGCTGAGGAGCTTGAGTCTTTCGAGCCTAACTTCGTTGTTTACAACGCATCTAAGGCTAAGGTAGAAAACTACAAGGAGCTCGGTCTTCACTCAGAGACTTGCGTTGCTTTCAACGTAACATCTAAGGAGCAGGTTATCATCAACACATGGTACGGTGGTGAGATGAAGAAGGGTATGTTCTCTATGATGAACTACTTCCTCCCATTGAAGGGCATCGCTTCTATGCACTGCTCAGCTAACTGCGACAAGAACGGTGAGAACACAGCTATCTTCTTCGGTCTCTCTGGTACAGGTAAGACAACATTGTCTACCGACCCGAAGCGTCTCCTCATCGGTGATGACGAGCACGGATGGGACGACAACGGCGTATTCAACTTCGAGGGTGGCTGCTACGCTAAGGTTATCAACCTTGACAAGGAGTCTGAGCCAGACATCTACAACGCAATCCGTCGTGACGCTCTCCTCGAGAACGTAACTGTTGACGCTAATGGCAAGATCGACTTCGCTGATAAGAGCGTAACTGAGAACACTCGTGTTTCTTACCCGATCTACCACATCAACAACATCAAGCCGGGTTCTTCTGCACCAGCTGCTAAGCAGGTTATCTTCCTTTCAGCTGACGCATTCGGTGTACTGCCTCCAGTATCTATCCTTACTCCAGAGCAGACTCAGTACTACTTCCTCTCAGGCTTCACAGCTAAGTTGGCAGGTACAGAGCGTGGCATCACAGAGCCTACTCCTACATTCTCAGCTTGCTTCGGCCAGGCTTTCTTGGAGTTGCATCCAACAAAGTATGCTCAGGAGCTCGTTAAGAAGATGAAGAAGAACAACGCTAAGGCTTACCTCGTTAACACTGGTTGGAACGGTACTGGCAAGCGTATCTCTATCCGCGACACACGTGGTATCATCGACGCTATCTTGAGCGGCGACATCGACAAGGCTCCAACAAAGCAGATCCCGATGTTCGACTTCAAGGTTCCAACAGAGCTTCCTGGTGTTGCTACTGAGATTCTTGACCCACGCGACACTTACGCTGAGGCTGCTCAGTGGGAGGAGAAGGCTAAGGACCTCGCTGCTCGCTTCATCAAGAACTTCGCTAAGTACACAAACAACGAGGCTGGTAAGGCTCTTGTTGCTGCTGGTCCTCAGCTCTAATCTCTAAGATTATTTGCGATAAAGACTAAATAGAAAAGGTCTGTTTCCGTATTACCAGGAAACAGACCTTTTTTTTGTTAAAGAATCGAATGTGACAAAACTTATAATTATCAGCCTAAAATAGTAATAGTATATTACTTGCCAATTTAATATATATTATTTTGCCATTTATATTATATTACTTTGCCATTTATATTGTATTACTTTGCCATTTATATTATATTACTTTGCCATTTATATTATATTACATATATTTATATAACATGACAAGCCTAAAAAACATAGCCCTAATACCTGAAAACTTATCAAACATACTTGAAGCCATAGACAGCATATACTTAAAGCCATAGACAATATATTGCACAACTCTTATTTCTAATAAGAGGTAGAACCACTACCCATCAAGGGGAATGATTTGGGGAGCAATAAGCCTTGCCCCAAAACATGCCCATTTGCCTATGCGTTATACAATCGGCAGTGATATACCCTGAATCTTTTGGTAGATGTCGAGGGCAAATATATCGGTCATACCAGATATAAAGTCGATTACCGCCATGATGCGAGTCTCGAAGTCATTGCTGTTGATGTCGTACTGGTTGCTGAATCTTTTGCGCAACTGTTCAGAATGGAACTTCTCTGGACTAACCGCGGCTTCTGTCAGCGTTTCCATCAACGTCTCCATTATCTTATAACCCGACAGTTCCACATCAAGCACCGGTTTCGAGTTGTATATCCGCTCAAAGCTCACGTTTGTACAATGCTTATACGCATCACGCACAAGCGGCGAAACATGGTCGATAAGCGACCCAACAAACTCGCCATCAAGTATTGCCTGCTCATTCTCCCCAAACGTGCGCGCACATTCACTCTCAAGCAGTCCAATGGCACAAGCACGGATATATACCACCTTTTCGTTGTTATCGGTTATGCCCTCATCGGTTATACGCTGCATTATCTTCTGTCGATGAGCTTCGTCAAAGAAGCCAAGTAGCAGCTTCATCGTTTCGTCGAACGAAAGGATGCGCAATTTGTGGGCATCCTCAATATCCATTATCTCGTAGCAGATGTCGTCGGCTGCCTCGACAAGATACACTAAAGGATGGCGGGCATAACGCAATGGTTCGTCGTCGGCAGATAGCCTAATCATTCCCAGCTCGTCGGCTATCCTACGAAAATACTCTTCCTCAAAACAGAAAAATCCAAACTTGCCCTTCTTCCCCGCACACAAGCTCGAGTGAGGATACTTAACGATGGACGCCAAGGTTGAATATGTCATAACAAATCCACCCTCGCGTCTGCCGTGAAAGCGGTGGGTTAGCAGTCGGAAGGTATTGGCATTTCCCTCGAAATGAGTCAAATCGTTCCAAAACTCATTGCTTATACGCTCTTGCAACGCTTGTCCCCCACCCTCGCGAAAATAGGCCTGAATAGCCTTCTCTCCAGAATGTCCAAAAGGCGGATTACCCATGTCGTGGGCCAGACATGCAGTACTAACGATAGTGCCGATCTCCTCAAACAGAGTTCCGGCAAGTTCAGGATGGTGTTGTTTTAAAACACGTGCCACATCATTACCAAGCGACATGCCCACACTTGCCACTTCCAGCGAGTGTGTCAGTCGGTTGTGTACAAAGATACTTCCAGGTAAGGGGAACACCTGTGTCTTGTTCTGCATTCGCCGGAACGGAGCCGAAAAGATAAGGCGGTCGTAATCGCGCTTGAATTCAGAACGGTCGTCGTGTCGCTCGGGATGCCTTACTTCCTGCCCCAAGCGTTTGTTGGATATGAGTTGTTGCCAGTTCATAATGAATAACGAGGCGGCGCTTATGCCGTCTTGTATGTGCAAAGGTACAAAAGTTGGATAATAGAAACTAAAATTAAGTCACAATTATCCGTTATATCATTAATAATAAGTACTTTTGCAAGATAAAAAGAAACAAAACAAGAATGGTTAAGATAAAAATAGTGAATCGTGGCTCACAGCAGCTCCCTGCATATGCCACTCCCGAGAGTGCCGGTATGGACTTGCGCGCCAATATTACTGAACCCATTGTGCTACATCCATTAGAGCGTCGCATCATTCCTACTGGTCTCTATATTGCCCTGCCTCCAGGATACGAGGCACAAGTGCGTCCACGTTCCGGACTCGCCTTTAAACACGGTATAACCGTACTTAATTCACCCGGCACAATCGACTCCGACTACCGTGGAGAGCTTGGTGTACTGCTTGTAAACCTATCCAACGAAGACTTCACAGTTGAAGCTGGCGAACGTATTGCCCAAATGGTAATTGCACGACACGAGCAAGGCGAGTTTGTGGAGGTTGAGGAACTTGACGACACCGAACGTGGAGCCGGCGGATACGGACATACTGGAGTGAAGTGAAAAATGAAACAAATGAAGATATACAAAAGTCCAATCACACTATTGGTGTTGCTTGCCATCGTCCCGGCACTTGCCTCAACCCTTACAAGCAGCAACAATCAGGTGCGACGCACAGCGCCAGAGGCAGACACTATGACAATCTCTGCCGACTCGCTGATTGCGGCTACTCCCCTATTTGACCGACTCTTCCTTGACGCTGTAAACGACCAACTTGCCGGCAACGACTCGGCTGCTATGGCAAAGTTCGACTCTTGCATCGCCATTAATCCTAATGCCGCCGAGCCTTACTATCGTCGTGCGCTTCATTATGCCGACACTGGCAACGACTCGCTTGCCAATATATGCCTAGAGCGAGCCGCACAGCTCCAACCTGGCAACGACACTTACCAAGAGAGTGTAGCCGAGACATACATCAAACGACGCGACTATGACAGCGCCATCAAGGCATATGAGAGTCTGTACAAACATCATCACGACCGCAGCGATGTGCTCGACTTGCTTGTCCGTCTATACGGTGCCAAGAAGGATTATGCCCATATGCTGTCCACAATAGAACGCATGGAGCAGGTAGACGGTGAGAGCGACGAGACCACGTTTCTCAAGATGAACATCTACGAGCAACGCAAGGATACCAAGAACGCATACCGTATGCTCAAGAAGCTTAATGATGAGCATCCCAACGAGCCTAACTACAAGGTAATGATGGGCAACTGGCTTATGAACCACGACCGCAAGACAGAGGCGTTCGACCTATTTAAGAGTGCCCTGAAGGACGATAGCCAAAACGAATTTGCACTTAGTTCGCTTTACGACTACTACCGTTCGGCGGGCGACAACGATTCGGCCGACCATCTGCGCGACGAGATTCTGTTCAGTTCAAAGACCGAAATAAAGACCAAGACAGCCATGCTGCAACAGGCAATACGCGAGAGTGAGCAGCAAGGTGGCGACAGTCTACCAGTTATTACACTCTTCAACCGCACAATCGAAGCTTCGCCTAAGGCGGTAGACATCATCAATCTCAAGGCGATGTATATGAAGCTGAAGAAGATGTCAACCGACTCGGTCAACGCCACATTTGCTCAAGCACTTGCCATTGAGCCCGAAAACGCTACAGCACGCATCAATATCATACAGAACATTTGGACCAAGAACAATTGGGAGGAGATTATAAAACTAAGCAAAGAAGGCACACAGTACAATCCGGAGGAGATGTCGTTCTACTACTTTTTGGGTATGGCCTACTTCCAAGCCGACCGCGATGACGACGCTCTTGACGCCTTCAAACGTGGTGTTGGAGAGATTAACGACAAAAGCGATCCCGACATTGTGAGCGACTTCTATGCCATAATGGGCGACATACTATACAAGAAGAATCGACCCGAAGAGGCTTTTGCCGCCTACGACTCATGCCTGCAATGGAAGGACGACAACGTGGTGGCACTCAACAACTATGCCTATTATCTCTCTCAGCAGAACCGCGACCTGAAGAAGGCAGAACAGATGAGCCTGAAGACAGTAGAGGCTGAGCCTACAAACTCGACATATCTCGACACATATGCATGGATTCTGTTTCTTCAAGATCGTTGCGACGAGGCTAAGGCATATATAGACAGAGCGCTCGAATGTGACACCGACTCTACACAAGGGCCATCAGCTGTAGTCATCGAGCACGCTGGAGACATATATAACAAATGTGGCAATGCAAACCGCGCAGCAGAACTTTGGCAGAAAGCCATAGACGCTGGAGGCGACAAGGCTGCAATTGAAAGAAAAATTAAGAAAAACAAGAAACAATGAAAAGATTACTCTCTATAATCGCCATAGCAATATTGTTGGCCTCGTGCGCCAGCAAGAAAACTGTTAGCGATGGTTCAAGCACACCCTCAATATCGATAACAAAAACACAAAAGGCCGAACAAACTGAGTTTCTGCACCGCATAAACAACAACCACATTTCTGCCACAAACATCGTTGCATCGGCCGACTTCCGCCTTACAGGCAAGGGCAAGGATATCAGTTGTGACGGCAAACTGTCAATGCGACGCGACGCTATAATACGTCTGCAATTGCTTTTGCCTATAATACGCACAGAGATTGCACGCATCGACTTCACACCTGAGTATGTATTGTTAGTTGACCGCTATCATAAAGAGTACATCAAGGCATCTTACAAGGAGGTGAGTTTCCTTGCAGATAACGGCATTTCATTCTACTCGCTGCAGTCGCTATTCTGGAACGAACTATTCCTACCAGGACAGAAGAAAATTGCGGATAACCAACTCAAACAATTCGATTGCGACATCGCATCTGTAGGAACTACTGTGCCCATTGAGTTTCACAACAAAGCCATCGACTATCAGTGGACAGCCAACCGAGCCACTGCATTGATAGAGAAAGCCATAGTATCGTACAAGAGCCAGCAACATGGAACATCGTCGCTCACTTGGAATTATGCCAACTTCAAGTCAATATCTGGCAAGTCGTTTCCTCTTACTCAGCAGTTTGCCGTACAAACCAATATCGGCGGCAAAGCACAACCGGCACAAATAAGCGTTAAGATGTCGTCGCCAAAGACCACATCCGACTGGGACATAGAAACTAATCTATCGTCTAAGTATAAGAAGATTGAAGCACAAGACATACTGAAGAAGCTCCTCTCAATTCAGTAAACCAAGCTTATGCCAAGCAATATAAAAGCAACAAATATGAAAAAATACTTAATTGGCCTCTTGGCTGCCTTGATATGCATTCTGCCTTTCAACCAAGCAGAAGCTGGAGTTATGGCACAAGCCAAGAAGACTACGCAGACGCGGAGATCTTCTACAAAAAGCCGCACAGCCGCCAAGAATACTACAGCAAGAAAAAATGTTGCCAGAAAGCATACCGCCAAGACAACACAAAGATCGACTACCACAAAAGGCAGAAAGAAAGCAAAAAAGTCGACAAAGCCCAACTACTCTACAGAAGAAATTCGTGGACTGCAATCAAAACGTTCTGCAATGCAGAAGGAGATAAAGAAGCAGGAAGCAGCTTTGCGTGCCAATCAGGCTGATGTTAAGAAGCGTCTCGGCGACCTTATGGTTATCAACAGCGAGATAGACAAACATCAGAAGAACATTGACGGCATACAGAAAGACATCAATCACATAGATGGCAACATTGGCATACTCAATGCCCAGCTATCCACATTGCAACAGCAGTTGCAAGACCGCAAGGCTAAGTATGTCAAGTCGATGCGCTATCTCACACGACGTCACACTCTGCAAGACAAACTGATGTTTATCTTCTCGGCCAAAAACTTCGCACAGACGTACCGCCGTCTGCGTTTCGTACGCGAGTATGCCTCATGGCAAAAGGCACAAGGCGAAATGGTTAAGGCCAAGCAAGCACAAGTAAACGAGAAGCACCAACAATTGCAACAGGTTAAGGGCCAGAAAAACAACATGCTGTATAAGGGTCAGCAAGAACGCAAAGCACTTGAGGGTAAACAGCAAGAACAGCAGACAATGGTGACATCACTGCAAAAGCAACAGAAAACCATTCAGAAGGTAATTGCTCAACAGCGTAAGGATGCCAACGCCATAAATGCACAGATAGACCGCCTTATCGCCATTGAGGTAGAGAAGGCACGCATACGTGCTGCCGAGGAAGCTAAACGCAAGGCCGCAGCCGAAGCTGCAGCAAAGAAACGCCGCGAAGAAGAGTTGGCAAGACGTAAGGCCGCAGCCGAAAAAGCACGTATTGAAAACGAACGTCGTCTACGCGAAGCACGTGAGGCAGAGGCACGCGCAAAGGCTGCAGCACGTGAGGCACAAGAGAGAGAAGCAGCTGCACGCGCAGAGGCTCAGCGACAAAAGGATGCCGAAGCAAAGAAGAAGGCACAAGCTGCCGCAGATGCTGCAGCTGCCGAAGCCGCAGAACAGAAGACCGCAGCCGAACAAAAGGCTCGTGAGGCCGAGGCTCAGCGCATGGCAGTTGAGCGTAAAGCCAAGGCTGACGAGCAACGTTCGTCGAAAGAGATAGCAGAGGCACGTAAGAATGTTGAAGAAAGTAGATCTATGTCATCAGTCGACCGTATGATGTCTGGAGGCTTCGAGGCCAACAAGGGTCGTCTGCCAATGCCTATAACCGGTAGTGCACGCATCGTGAGCCACTATGGTCAAAACTCTGTAGCCGGTCTATCTGGTGTTACAATTGACAATAAGGGCATCAACATTATGGGCCAATCAGGCTGCCAAGCCAGAGCTATATATGATGGCGAGGTTAGTGCCGTGTTCGGATATGGAGGCTCATTTGTTGTGATGGTACGACACGGAGTATATATATCCGTCTACTGCAACCTTCGTTCTGTAAATGTACACCGCGGTCAGAAGGTTAGTACCAGACAATCGCTCGGCACAGTTGCATCAGACAATATACTGCAGTTCCAGTTGCGCAAGTTGCAGAACCGTCTCAACCCCGAAGCTTGGATTGGACGATAAATTGTATCTTGCCAACGCCTTAAATTTCCAAAATAAGGCACTATTGCATACAAAATGTAAGAAATATTTGTCCACGTTGCAGATTTTTAGTAATTTTGCATCGTTCAGTGGAATGAGGGGCTCCGAGAGAGCTCCTCATTTTTTATTCTCTAAGATATTTATATGATAGACAAAAACACCGTAAGAAGCATTGTAGAAGAGTGGCTTGACGGCAAGGAATACTTTCTTGTCGACATCGAAGTAAGCCCCGACGACCGTATCGTAGTTGAGATAGACCATGCCGATGGAGTATGGATTGAAGACTGCGTAGAACTGAGCCGTTACATCGAAGACCACCTTAGTCGCGACGAAGAAGACTATGAACTTGAAGTAGGCTCCGCCGGACTGGGACAACCATTTAAGGTTGCACAACAATATCATTGCTTCGTAGGCAAAGAAGTAGAAGTGCTCGATGCCGATGGCAAAAAATATAAAGGCACACTGAAGAGCGTTGACGGCAACGACTTTATTGTAACGGTGCAAGAAAAGCAGAAGGTTGAGGGCAAGAAGCGCCCACAACTTGTGGAGCTGGACCGTCAGTTCCAGATGGACAAGGTGAAATATACAAAATACTTAATAAATTTCAAATAAGCTATGGCAGCAGCAAAGAAAGACGATGTAGTGAGCATGTTCGACTCGTTCAAGGAATTCAAGGAGACCAAGAACATCGACCGTACCACACTGGTGAGCGTTTTGGAAGAAAGTTTCCGCAACGTTCTATCTAAGATATTCGGAAGCGACGAGAACTTCGACGTTATCGTAAACCCAGATAAGGGCGACTTCGAGATATACCGCAACCGCGTGGTTGTAGCAGACGGTGAGGTGGAAGACGAGAACAAGCAGATAGCTCTGAAAGAAGCACGCAAGATTGAGCCCGACTATGAGGTAGGCGAAGATGTATCAGAGCGTGTTGAGTTTGCCAAGTTTGGCCGCCGTGCCATCCTAAACTTACGCCAGACTCTCGCCTCAAAGATTCTTGAGCTTGAGCACGATTCTCTCTACAACAAGTATAAGGACCGCGTAGGTCAGGTTATCGCAGCTGAGGTTTACCAGGTATGGAAGCGTGAGGTTCTTGTAGTAGACGACGAGAACAACGAGCTTATCTTGCCTAAGGCCGAGCAGATACCAGCCGACCAATACCGCAAGGGCGAAACAATACGTGCCGTGATAGAGCGTGTTGACAATGAGAACAATAACCCAAAGATCATTCTCTCACGCACAAGCCCTACTTTCCTACAGCGTCTGCTCGAGGCAGAAGTGCCAGAAATAGCCGAGGGTCTTATTGCCATTCGCCGCATTGCCCGTATGCCGGGCGAGCGTGCTAAGATAGCAGTTGAAAGCTTCGACGAACGCATCGACCCTGTAGGCGCATGCGTTGGTGTTAAAGGTAGCCGTGTGCACGGTATCGTGCGCGAGTTGTGCAACGAGAACATCGATGTCATCAACTATACAGCCAATACAAAGCTCTTCATCCAACGTGCTCTTTCACCAGCTAAGGTGTCAAGCATCAACATCGACGAAGAGAATAAGAAGGCTGAGGTATACCTCAAGCCTGAAGAGGTGAGCCTTGCCATCGGACGTGGCGGCCTTAACATCAAGCTTGCTTCAATGCTCACCGAGTACACCATCGACGTATTCCGTGAGGTAAGCGAAGGCGATGCCGACGAGGACATCTATCTTGACGAGTTCTCTGACGAAATTGACCAGTGGGTTATCGACGCCATCAAGGGTATCGGTCTCGATACTGCAAAGGCTGTACTTAATGCGCCACGCGACATGCTCGTTGAAAAGGCCGACCTCGAAGAGGAGACCGTTGACAACGTGCTCAAGGTGTTGCGCGCAGAGTTTGAAAACTAAGTAGATATAACATAAGGGAGCTTCGAAATTCGCATGGATTGTCGAGACTCCCTTAGCGAGTATCTAAACACCAACTTTTTTAATACAACATTAAGCATGAAAGGGAAGACGTAGAACGAGTAGCCCCTAACAGCTTTGCCACAAGTCGGATTAAAGCGGCGAAAAGGGCAGAAGTAGGCAGACGTTTTACTTTATTACTCCTTTTACTCTTTTACTTTTAAAACTACAAAATATGAGCATCAGGTTAAACAAAGCATTACGAGAGTTGAACATCGGACTCCAGACGGCAGTGGAGTACCTCGAGAAGAGAAGCGATTTGGGTGAGGTTAAGGCCGAACCAAGCTTCAAGCTCACCGACGAGCAATATGCCGCTCTTGCCGGAGCATTCCAGCAAGACAAGGAAGTGCGTTCGCAAGCAGAAAAACTCTTGCAGAAGAAGCCAAAAGAGAAGAAAGCTAAGGATGAGAGTTCTGAGGAACGTTCTCTAGCATCGGGTGTCAAGCAGCAGTACAAGCCACTTGGCAAGATCGATCTTGACAGCATCGGCAAGAAGCATGCCGAGCGCAAGCCTGCTAAACCTGAGGCCAATGTGGATTCTCAGGCCAAGACTGCTGCCGTAAGTCAGAAGCCGGCAACCCCCAACAGCACACCACAGAAACCGGCGGCTGCCGACGTGAAAGTGGAAAAGACGGAAAACAAAATAAATCAGAAGCCTGTGGTTCAGAACAAAGAGCACAAAAAAGAAAGAAATCAAGAGCCTAAGACAGTGGATGCCGCACAGACTGCAACCACTACGGCCGCCGAAGCTGCAAAGACGCAGCCGGCAGAAACAACTAAGTCGGAAACAACATTATTCACCACAAAGAGCGAGAAGAAGATTCTCAATACTCCGAAGGTGAACGTTCTTGGCAAGATTGACCTTGCTACGCTCAATCAAAGCACTCGTCCTAAGAAGAAGTCGAAGGAAGAGAAGCGCAAGGAGCGTGAGGAGAAGGCACAACAGCAGCGTGGCGACAAAAAGAAACGCGAACGCATCAACAAGGTACGTGTTGATATAAATGCTGCATCAAATCAACCAGGAAACGGCAATGGTGGCAAGCAGAACAACAATGGCAATGCTGGTAGTAGCAGCAAGAACAAGAAGAAGAACCGTAACCGCGGTGGCCAGCAGAAACCTGCTGAAGTAAGCGACGAGGACGTTGCACGCCAGGTAAAGGAGACACTCGCACGCCTCACCAACAAGCAGAACCAGACTAAGAAGGGTGCCAAATATCGTAAGGAGAAGCGTGAGGCTGCCCAGGAAAAGATGAACGAGGAACGTCGCGAGGAGAAGAAGGAGAGCAAGACACTTAAGCTCACCGAGTTCGTGACCGTATCCGAGCTTGCCACTATGATGAACGTTTCGGTTAACCAGGTTATCGGAACTCTAATGAGCGTCGGCATTATGGTGTCTATCAACCAGCGCCTTGACGCCGAGACTATCAACCTTGTTGCAGAAGAGTTCGGTTTCAAGACCGAATACGTAAGCGCAGAGGTTCAAGAGGCCATTACAGAGGCAGAGGATGATGAGAACGATCTCGTACCACGTGCCCCTATTGTTACTGTTATGGGTCATGTAGACCATGGTAAGACATCATTGCTCGACTATATACGCAAGACCAACGTTATTGCCGGTGAGGCAGGTGGTATTACACAGCACATTGGTGCCTACCACGTTCAGCTTGAGGATGGTCGTAAGATAACCTTCCTCGACACTCCTGGTCACGAGGCATTTACTGCCATGCGTGCCCGTGGTACACAGGTTACTGACGTTGCTATCATTATCATTGCTGCCGATGATGCCGTGATGCCTACTACAAAGGAGGCTATCGCACACGCTCAGGCAGCTAACGTACCTATGGTATTTGCCATTAACAAAATAGACAAGCCAGGTGCCAACCCCGACCGCGTGCGTGAGGAACTTGCTGCAATGAACCTCCTTGTTGAGGATTGGGGCGGAAAGTACCAGTGTCAGGAAATTAGCGCCAAGAAGGGTCTTCACGTGAACGAGCTTCTTGAGAAGGTGCTTCTCGAGGCAGAAATGCTCGATCTCAAAGCTAATCCTAACCGCAAGGCAACAGGCTCTATAATTGAGTCGTCACTGGACAAGGGTCGTGGCTATGTGTCAACAGTACTTGTGTCTAACGGTACATTGCGTGTGGGCGACAATCTTATAGCCGGAACATCATGGGGCCGAATCAAGGCCATGTTCAACGAGCGTAACCAGCGTATTGAGAGTGCAGGACCTTCAGAGCCTGCTATTATCCTTGGTTTGAATGGAGCTCCTACAGCTGGTGACTCATTCCATACATTGGATACCGAGCAGGAAGCACGCGATATAGCCAACAAGCGTCAGCAACTTCAGCGCGAGCAGGGCTTGCGCACACAGAAGCGTCTTACCCTTTCGGATATCTCTCACCGTATTGCTCTTGGATCATTCAAGGAACTTAACATCATCGTTAAGGGTGATACCGACGGTTCTATCGAAGCCCTGTCTGATTCATTCATCAAGCTCTCAACAGAGAAGATTAAGGTGAACGTCATCCATAAGGCTGTGGGTCAGATTTCAGAGAGCGATGTAACTCTTGCCGATGCTTCCGATGCTATCATCGTAGGTTTCCAGGTGCGTCCTTCAGCCGCAGCTCGCAAGCTTGCCGATCAAGAGGGTGTTGAAATCAACACCTATTCAGTAATCTATGATGCTATTGACGACGTTAAGTCTGCTATGATTGGTATGCTTGACAAGGTTAAGAAGGAAGTTATTACCGGTCAGGTTGAGGTACGCGAGGTTTACAAGATCTCTAAGGTTGGAACCGTTGCCGGTGCTTACGTTGTCGAGGGTAAGGTTCACCGCACAGACAAAGCTCGTGTTGTTCGCGATGGTATCGTTGTACACACAGCCGAGATTGCAGCCCTCAAGCGTTACAAGGATGATGTTAAGGAGGTTGCCGCCAACTTCGAATGTGGTATATCACTTGTCAACTTCAACGACATACAGCAGGGCGACGTGCTTGAGACCTTCACAGAGATTGAGGTAAAGCAGACACTTTAATATAACATATTAATAAATATATAGATTAAATCCTTGGGCTTTTAACAGTAAGCCCAAGGATTTTTTTGCTATTAGCCCTTAATTCATTTGAATCAAAACTTAAACACATAGTAACAGAAAGACATACTGAGGATTATTGGCTTGGCACACCTTATCGAAATAAAGGAACAAAAATATGATGTGGCGACAATATATCGTACCTCATATAGACACCAAATAATGTTGGTCTTCTTGATATATTTAGCTAACTTTGCAAGCTGATTAAAACCAATAGTAAAAAGATGTTTTCTAAATATTATACTATAGTCTCAATTGCCGTATGCGCGCCTACATTGGCTACAGCCCAAAACTACTTCGACGTGATGTCACTTACATGCACCGAAAAGCAAGGAAGCGCCGTGTATAATGCAGCTGTCGACTTTCCAGTTGGAGGCGACGCTGCCGTGATACGCAATGCAAAAGAGTGGATAGGCGAAGTGCTTATGTCGGATATAGATATGCCTGAGGTGTCGATGTCGGGAATATCGACAGATGACTTTGGCAAATTATTGGATGCTTTGGCTAAGGACTTTGTAAAGGACAACGAAGGCTCACGCCGACGCATAGAGATAACATGGATGTACGAGGACCCTACATGCGTGACATACGAGGCTACAACCACCGACAGAGACTCTGTTGATTGGTCAACAACAAGCGTGGCATGCTTCTCCAAGCAAGATGGACATAGAGTGACAGCCAACGAGATATTCAACTGCGACGAGGCGCAAATAAAACGTCTTATGTGGCGCTACCGTGGCAATCTGACTATGGAAGTGGCAAAAGCCGATGATCTGTATGTGGGTGACTGCGGATACATTGACGGATGGGTATTAGTTGTTGGACCCGCTCAAGGCACATCGGGAGCTGCATACCGACTGAGATACCCCGAAATAGAGCAGTGGCTTAAAAAGGCAAAAAGAGACGGTTACCTCGCACCATAGAACAACAAGAAACAAGCAACAAAATCAACGCATAAAAATCTCCACAAGCCTTTGCCAATAAGCAAGTTTCATTATAGCTTTTTTACCATTAAAAATTTCACCAAGTCACGAAAAATTAGTACTTTTGTACAATAAATATCGAATATAGCATAATGGCAGAAATACAGAAAACCGAGAATAACTACTCGGCAAGTAATATCCAAGTTCTTGAAGGACTTGAGGCAGTGCGCAAGCGCCCTGCGATGTACATCGGCGACATAAGCGAGAAGGGACTTCACCACCTCGTAAATGAGACTGTTGACAACTCTATCGATGAGGCTATGGCTGGCTATTGCTCGCACATCGAGGTAACCATCAACGAAGACGAGTCGATAACAGTTCAGGACAACGGCCGCGGTATCCCAGTAGATGAGCACAAGAAGCTGCACAAGTCGGCTCTTGAGGTTGTTATGACAGTACTGCATGCCGGAGGTAAGTTTGACAAGGGTTCTTACAAAGTCAGTGGTGGTCTGCACGGTGTGGGCGTAAGTTGTGTTAACGCTCTTTCTACACACATGAAGTCGCAGGTTTTCCGCGATGGTAAGATATATCAGCAAGAATACGAGAAAGGCAAACCTCTATATCCTGTAAAGGTTGTAGGCGAGACCGAATTGCGCGGTACACGTCAGCAGTTCTGGCCAGATCCAACAATATTTACCACAACTCACTACCAGTGGGACATAGTGGCACGCCGTATGCGCGAGCTAGCATTCCTTAACGCAGGCATAAAGATAACCCTTCGCGACCTTCGTCCTAACGAGGAAGGCAAGACACGTGAGGAGGTATTCCATGCCAAGGACGGACTTAAGGAATTTGTGCGTTACGTCGACCGTCACCGCACTCATCTCTTCGACGATGTTATCTACCTCAAGACCGAGAAGCAGGGCTTCCCTATCGAGGTGGCTATAATGTACAATACCGACTACTCGGAGAACATCCACTCTTACGTAAACAACATCAACACCATAGAAGGCGGTACACACCTCACTGGTTTTCGTGCCGCTCTCACACGTACATTGAAGGCTTACGCCGACAACGATCCAGTAATCTCCAAGCAAATAGAGAAGGCCAAGATCGAGATTGCTGGCGAGGACTTCCGCGAGGGTCTAACAGCCGTTATATCAATCAAGGTGGCAGAGCCACAGTTTGAGGGTCAGACCAAAACCAAGCTTGGCAATAGCGAGGTTGCAGGTGCCGTGCAGCAAGCTGTTGGTGAGGCTCTTACAAACTATCTTGAGGAGAACCCCAAGGAAGCAAAAATGATATGCGACAAAGTTATTCTCGCTGCTACTGCACGTATTGCAGCACGCAAGGCACGCGAGAGTGTACAGCGCAAGAATCCGCTTACCGGTGGTGGACTACCAGGCAAACTTGCCGACTGTTCTAACCGTGACCCCAAGAAGTGTGAGATATTCCTTGTCGAGGGTGATTCGGCTGGTGGCTCTGCCAAACAAGGACGCGACCGATATACTCAGGCTATACTGCCGTTGCGCGGTAAGATTCTTAACGTGGAGAAGGTTATGTGGCACAAGGTGTTCGAGTCGGAGTCGGTTATGAACATCATACAGAGTATTGGTGTGCGTTTCGGCGTCGAGGGCGAGGAAGACAAGGAGGCCAACATCGACAAGTTGCGTTACGACAAGATTATCATCATGACCGATGCCGACGTCGATGGTTCTCACATCGACACGCTCATTATGACTCTCTTCTACCGCTTCATGCCTAAGATTATACAGGAGGGACACCTCTATATCGCCAATCCGCCGCTCTACCTCTGCACCTATAAAAACAAGGTGAAGGAGTATTGTTATACCGAGCAGCAGCGCCAGGCTTTCCTCGACAAGTATGGCAACGGCACAGAGGACGGCAAGTCTATCCATACCCAGCGCTATAAAGGTCTTGGTGAGATGAACCCTGAGCAACTTTGGGAAACAACTATGGACCCCAAGCAGCGTCTGTTGAAGCAAGTTACCATAGAGAACGCTGCCGAGGCCGACGAGATATTCTCTATGCTTATGGGCGACGACGTTGAGCCACGACGCAAGTTCATTGAGGAGCATGCTACTTATGCAACTATCGACGCGTAGTTAAGGGAAAAGTGAAAAGGGAAAAGTGAAAAATCCTATTGCTTTTTCTATAACAGCATACGGACTTGGACTTGCGCTATGGTTCACGAGCTGATGATGGGAAAAGTAGAAAGGAAATAATAGAGAATCCTATAGCTTTTTCCCTAACATTATACAGATAAATTGGGCTTGCACCATGATTCACGAGCTGATGATGGTGCAAGCCTTTTTTACTTTTAAAGAAAGCCTATTCAACCAACATATAGCTTTCTGAATGAAGAAATAAAACTGAAGATTCAAACGGTATTAGTGATGATGGCGCCTTAAATTACATCTCATAGGAAACGAGATTCATCACCAAAGAACATGGATATAATATAAACCACAGTACCTATCAATATAAACTGCAGTACCAGTTATATGAAACTGCAGTACCAGTTATATGGTACTCCAGTACCAGTTGTATGGTACTCCAAACGGTACTGAGATAATTTACAAAGAAGTATAATTAAAGTCCATCTGGTGTTATATACGACAGAATCAAAGATTCAATCATGTATCATTCTAAATACCGCATAAACAATAAAAAAAGCTACATCCTTATGCAACGCCTATTATTCATAATCCTAATGCTATACGCAACAGCTGTCCAAGCTCAGCAAATAGGAACCAAGTGGATGACAGCACCGACACCTACCGACTCTGCGTGCCAATGGTTTCGCCACACCTTTATAGCCGACAAGTGTCCGCACCGTGCCTCGGTGTGCATAGCTTCCAATTCGCGCTTTGTACTGTACGTCAACGGGCGCAACGTGTCTACAGCTCTTTATATGCCCAACCGCAAAGCCAACGAAAATCAGCCTATAGCCATAACTTTCGACGTGACACGCTTTTTGCGTCCCGACTCAAATACCGTATCTGTGCTTGCCTGTCCTGCAATAAGCCACAACTGTTCTACAACAAAACGCAAGACAAACAACAACACAAATGCTTTTATTTCTCCTGCAATAGCCGTCAACTTCTTTGGCACCACTATTGACAATCATCTCTTTTCATATTTGTCGCCAGAAGGTTGGCTGTGCCATTCTGCCTCGACATACATCACTCAGGATGGCGAACTGATGGACGGACGAGCCAATGCGCAGTTGCTCGCCTATGGTGATATAATGTTGGCGCAATGGCAACCGGCAAGGACGTTAGAGGGAGATTTTTTTACGGTCAACAGCCTTACAAACAATTATAAAAACAATGCTATTATAGACATCAACCTCTCATACGAAAGTCTATTTGGCTATCACACTCATTCATACAACACACTGAAAGACAATACGGTACGAACACACAAAATTCTAAGACCAAGATATTTCGACCTTAATGGGCGCACTGTAACATACGACTTCTCACCAGGCTTCTTTGGCTTTGTACGTGTTACACTTCGCGGTTGCAAACGTGGTGAACACATACGCATAGGCAATCTTGAATATGTATGCTCGGGCGAAATGGACGAACAAGCTTTCTGCCGATTCACACATCAGTATGCCCGACAGATTATTATCTCTGGCGACCGATGGTTTAAACCCGAGCAAATTCAGGAAGTTGAGGCCATATGTCTATAAACTGGCTTCAATTAGAATCTTGCAACAAACGCCTACTCAGTTACACCATCATATAGAGACCTTTCACGATGCTTATTTAGAGGAGGAAAATTAACGTTTTACGTAATAATCTACATCCCTCTTCTTTTTAATAAAACATAAAATTTCCGTATATAATAATGTATACGGAAAAATATTCTTACTTTTGCGCCAAAAATAAAGAAGACAAAGCAAAAACATGCAAGAAAACTTAGTAATAGTCGAGAGCCCCGCAAAGGCCAAGACCATAGAGAAATTCTTGGGTAGCGACTTTAAAGTAATGTCGTCTTACGGACACATACGCGACCTGAAAAAGAAAGAACTCAGCATTGACAAAGATACACTCCAACCCGACTACGTTATTCCGAAGGATAAGGAAGAACTGGTAAAGAAACTTAAGGAAAGCGCAAAAAAGGCACACAAGGTGTGGCTAGCATCCGATGAGGACCGCGAAGGAGAAGCCATCTCATGGCACCTTTGCGAGGTACTAGGATTGGACGAGGCATCAACCAACCGCATTGTATTCCATGAGATTACAAAGCCAGCAATTCTTGCTGCAATAGCTCGTCCGCGACATCTTGACATGAATCTTGTCAACGCACAGCAAGCTCGCCGTGTGCTCGACCGTATTGTAGGTTTCAAGCTTTCGCCTGTACTTTGGCGCAAAGTAAAACCTGCATTGTCGGCAGGACGTGTACAGTCGGTTGCTGTACGTCTTATAGTAGAACGCGAACGCGAAATACAACAGTTCAATAGCGAGCCTTACTATCGTATAAATGCCATATTCGCCATAACCAATGCCAACGGCTCACAGTCGGAGGTTAAGGCTGAGCTTGACAAACGCTTCGACAATCACGACGATGCCATTGCCTTCCTAAACCAGTGCAAAGACTCAGAGTTTACTGTTGACAGCGTAACAAAGAAGCCACTAAAGCGTATGCCGGCTCCACCATTCACAACTTCTACCTTGCAACAAGAGGCAGCCCGCAAGCTTGGATTCTCTGTATCGCAGACCATGATGGTGGCTCAGCGTCTTTACGAAAACGGTCTTATCACCTACATGCGTACCGATAGCGTCAACCTCTCTAAGCTATGCCTTGGTGCGGCAAAAGAGGAGATTGTAAAACTATATGGCGAGGAATACAGTTCTACACGCAACTTCCACACCCACTCTAAGGGTGCTCAGGAGGCTCACGAGGCTATTCGTCCTACATATATGAGCAATACCACAATTGACGGAACATCACAAGAGCGCCGCCTATACGACCTTATATGGAAGCGTACAGCAGCCAGCCAGATGGCCGAAGCTCAAATAGAGAAGACCACAGTGGCTATTGCAATGACCGGCAATAGCGAACAACACTTCATTGCTAATGGCGAGGTTGTTAAGTTTGACGGTTTCCTGAAGGTATACCGCGAGTCTACCGATGATGAGCAGAATGAGCCTAAGGACGAGTTTGCACACAATCTGCCTGTAATAAAGGAGGGCGACAAACTAACACGACGCGAGATAACATCTACAGAGCGTTACTCACAGGGTCCGACCAGATACACCGAGGCAAGCCTTGTACACAAACTTGAGGAGCTTGGCATAGGTCGTCCATCTACATATGCGCCAACCATCTCTACCATTCAGCAACGCGATTATGTACAGAAGGGAGATAAAAAGGGCGAAGAACGTCCTTATATTATCGACACATTGCGCGGTATCAAGATTACGCCAACCCGTAAAGTAGAGCTTACCGGCAATGAGAAAGGAAAACTTCTGCCTACAGACATAGGCATCGTCGTGAACGACTTCCTTATGGACAACTTCCCCGTAATAATGGACTACAACTTTACGGCTAAGGTGGAGCAAGAATTCGACCAAATTGCTGACGGCAAAGAAGAATGGACAGATATGATGCGCAGCTTCGACAAAGAATTTGAGCCAACCGTAGACAAAGTAATGAACGCACGTTCGGAACATAAAGCAGGCGAACGCAAGCTTGGAGACGACCCCAAGACTGGCCATCCTGTATTTGTCAAGATTGGACGTTATGGTCCAGTTGTACAGATTGGTACTGCCGACGATGATGAGAAACCGCGCTTCGCACAATTGCCAGCCGACAAGAGTATGGAGACCATTACCCTTGACGAGGCACTTGAGCTATTCAAGCTTCCACGTACTGTTGGCGAATTTGAGGGTAAGAATGTCACTATTGGTGCCGGACGATTTGGCCCGTATGTGCTGCACGACAAGAAGTATGTGTCAATCCCGAAGGATGAAGATCCATTGACACTAACCCTCGAACGTGCTATCGAGCTAATAGAAAGCAAACGCAAGGCTGAAGAAGAACGTCATCTAAAGAAGTTTGACGAAGACCCGAAGCTCGAAGTTCTCAACGGACGCTATGGACCATACATCGTATACGACGGCAAAAACTATCGCATACCACGCGACCTTCACCCTAAGGCAGCCGAACTGAGCTATGAGCAATGTATGGATATCGTGAACAATCCACCTGCCCCGAAGAAGAGAGGAGCAGCAAAGAAATAAAAGATAAAACGTCATAAGTATGACCCGAATAATCCTCATCGGCTATATGGGAGCCGGAAAGACTACCGTTGGAAAGGCACTCGCCAAGGCACTTGGCGTGACTTTCTACGACCTTGATTGGTACATAGAGACACGTATGCGCCGTACCGTAAAGCAAATATTCGACCAAGAGGGCGAAGAGGGATTCCGCCGTATCGAACGCAACATGCTGCATGAGGTGGCTGAGTTTGAAAATGTTGTGCTGTCGTGTGGCGGTGGCACTCCGTGTTTCTTCGATAATATCGACTATATGAACCAACAGGGACCTGTAGTATATCTCAAAGCATCGCCCGAGGTGCTGTATGAACACCTAAAGATGGGCAAGTCGGTACGACCATTGCTCCTTAACAAAACTCCCGAAGAGGTTAAGAAGTTCATAGTCGAGCAACTCGCCCATCGCGAACAGTTCTACTCGAAGGCCAAGTATACCCTTGATGTGAACTTGCTCGACAACTATGACAAGATAAACATTACAGTAGAGAAACTAATAGAAATGTTGAATTAGGAATTCAAAATCAAAACTCAAGACTAAGAAATGAAGAAATGGACCATTGAAGACTCTCGCGAGCTATACAACATTAACGGATGGGGCACATCCTACTTCGGTGTGAACGACCGAGGCGATATGTACGTATCTCCTTGCAAGGACAACGTACAGATTGATCTGCGTGATGTTATGGACGAATTGCAGCTACGCGATGTCACACCGCCTGTTTTGCTGCGATTTCCAGACATCCTCGACAACCGTATCGAGAAGACTTCAAGTTGTTTCAAGAAGGCTGCAGAGGAATATCAGTATAAAGGCGAGAACTTCATCGTCTACCCTATTAAGGTGAACCAAATGCAACCCGTAGTTGAGGAGATTATATCACACGGACGCAAATTTAATCTCGGACTGGAGTGTGGCTCCAAGCCAGAGCTACATGCTGTAATTGCCGTACAATGCCAAAGCGACTCTATCATAGTGTGCAATGGCTACAAAGACCAAAGCTACATAGAACTGGCATTGCTTGCACAGAAGATGGGCAAGCGCATATTCCTTGTTGTTGAAAAGATGAACGAAATTGGACTGATAGCTGCAGCTGCCAAAAAACTCGGCGTTCGTCCTAATATCGGTATTCGCATCAAGCTAGCGTCAAGCGGTTCTGGCAAATGGCAAGAGAGTGGTGGCGATGCTTCCAAGTTTGGTCTACGTGCTTCGGAGTTGCTTCAGGCTCTTGAGATTCTTGATGAAAAGGGACTGCACGATTGTGTACGACTGATTCACTTCCACATAGGTTCGCAGATAACAAAGATACGACGCATACAGACAGCGCTGCGTGAGGCTGCCAACTTCTACATTCAACTACACAAGATGGGATACAACATCGATTTTGTTGATTGTGGTGGCGGACTTGGTGTCGATTATGACGGCACTCGCTCGTCAAGTTCTGAAAGTTCGGTTAACTACTCTATACAAGAGTATGTCAACGACTGCGTATACACCTTCGTCGATGCAGCCAATAAGAATGGCATTGCACATCCTAACCTCATTACAGAAAGCGGACGCTCGCTGTCGGCACATCATTCGGTACTTGTTATTGATGTACTTGAGACAACATCACTACCGCAGATGCGAGAGGAGTTTGAACCGGCTGAAGGCGATCATCAACTTGTTAAGGACCTGTACGAGATTTGGGACAACCTCAATACACGCACAATGCTTGAGGACTGGCATGATGCCGAACAAATACGCGATGAGGCTCTCGATCTTTTCTCGCATGGTATTGTAGACCTTCGCACTCGTGCCGAGATTGAGAGTATGTATTGGAGCGTGTGCCGTGAGGTAAACAGTATGGCCAAATCGCTTAAACATACTCCCGAAGAGCTGCGTGGACTGGACAAGCTTCTTGCCGATAAGTACTTCTGCAATTTCTCGCTCTTTCAGTCATTACCAGATGCATGGGCTATCGACCAACTATTTCCTATAGTACCGATACAGCGACTCGACGAACGTCCTACACGCAATGCCACTCTGCAAGATATCACTTGCGATTCTGACGGAAAGCTTGCCAACTTTGTAACAAACCGACAGGCTTCACACGTGTTACCAGTTCACACAATAAAGAAGAACGAGGACTATTATCTCGGTGTATTCCTTGTTGGAGCTTACCAGGAGATTCTCGGCGATATGCACAATCTCTTCGGCGATACCAATGCCGTTCACATATCGGTCAAGGACGATGGCTATCACATCGACCAAATATTCGACGGTGAGACAGTAGAAGAGGTGCTCGACTACGTACAGTATAATCCCAAGAAACTGGTGCGTCAGTTGGAGATATGGGTAACCAAGAGTGTTAAGGCAGGAAAGATTTCGCTCGAAGAGGGCAAGGAATTCCTTAGCAACTATCGCTCTGGATTGTATGGATATACTTATTTAGAGTAACACATAGTCTCACCTCACCCCTACACAATATGGAAAGATATGCTTTATTTGCTGTATTTACTTTCTTTAAAACAAAATAACCCCAATCCTCGTTGTTAATACAGACAACAGGGGAAGGGCTTCAATGGGTTTATGAAAATAACAATAGTCAAAGTAGGTGGCGCCGTGGTTGAAGACCCAGCGCAGCTTACATCTCTCCTTGAAGGTTTCAAGAAGATAGAGGGTGCCAAGATATTGGTACATGGTGGCGGACGACGTGCAACAAAGGTTGCTGCCGCATTAGGCATAGAGAGCAAGATGGTTGGCGGACGACGCATTACGGATGCCGATATGCTTGAAGTTGTAACAATGGTTTATGGTGGATTGGTGAACAAGAACATCGTGGCACAACTGCAAGCGATAGGTGTTGACGCCATAGGCCTTACAGGTGCCGATATGAACGTTATACGCTCGCACAGACGTCCGATAAAGGATGGTATCGACTTTGGCTTTGTTGGCGATGTCGATGCAGTGGACGCCACACGTCTGCACACACTTATCGATGCTCATCTAACACCAGTTCTTGCACCGCTCACACACAATGGAACCGGAACAATGCTTAATACAAATGCCGATACCATAGCATCCGAGACAGCACGCTCACTTGCAAAGACAGACGATGTAACCCTTGTCTATTGCTTCGAGAAACCAGGTGTGCTTGCCAATCCAGACGACGACAACAGTGTGATACCAACAATCACACGTGCAGACTTCCAACGTCTCACTGCCGACGGAACAATATCGGGCGGTATGCTGCCTAAGATAGAGAATGCACTTGCTGCTGTTGAGGCAGGAGTAAAGAAGGTTGTCATAACCAAGGCCGATTGTCTTGGCAACAACAACGGTACAATAATATTATTATAAGATGTATATATAGCAGAGTTGTACGGCTTGCCGCCGTACAACCTATTGTATGATTTATTAGGCTTGAAACCCCTTAAATGTTAAACGAGGTTAATTACACGCATTGCTTGTAACAACTCTCCCCTACAATCGTCTTACAAATAGAGCACAGATGAAAAAGATTAGTTTTCGCAACGATATCCTGCCAATGAAGGATACACTCTTCAGGCTTGCACTCCGCATCACATTGAGTCGTGAGGAAGCTGAGGACATTGTGCAGGACACACTGATAAAGGTGTGGAACCGTCGCGAATCATGGGACACTATCGATAATATCGAGGCGTTCAGTCTTACCATCTGTCGCAATATGGCTCTCGATCGTCTACGTCTTCACGACAACCAAAACACATCGCTTGACGATAATGTTGGTGGCGAAAGACTTGACACTACATCCAACCCTTTCGAGCGCACTGTGCAAAGAGAGAAGGTTGAGATTGTGAGAAACCTCATCGACAGTCTGCCTGAGAAGCAACGCAGTTGTATGCAGCTACGCGATATCGAAGGAAAGACTTACAAGGAAATTGCCGCTGTGCTTGGTATAACAGAAGAGCAAGTAAAGGTAAATATCTTCAGAGCACGGCAGACAATAAAGCAACAATTCATACAATACGACAATTATGGACTATAAATACATCAACCAGCTTTTAGAGCGCTACTGGGAGGGCAAGACCACTCTTGAGGAAGAGCAGATATTACGCTCGTTCTTCAGCCAGTTGTGTGTGCCAGAAGAATTGGCAAAGTTTCGTCCTCTGTTCAACTACGAGCAGACCGAGCCTAAAACCAACTGCCTTGGCAATGACTTTGACGAGCGAATTATGTCCATGATAGACGAGCCACAACATGTTGAGGCTAAGCGTGTGCGCATAAGCCAGAGATTCGCCCCTCTCTTTAAGGCTGCTGCAATGGTGGCAATAGTGCTAACACTAAGTCAGGCTGCACAACTCTCGTTCCAAAGTGGCAATAGTACAGAAGGTGTACCTGCATCGTACACACAACATCCCACTAGTGGAGCATCTGTAGCATTGAACGACTCGCTACGTCGCGACTCATTAAAAAACGGCAATATCGGCGCTACCGTTGTACCGCAAATGAGTCAGAATGGCCCAACAATTATCAAATGACAATTTCTATGCTTTCTCAATAAATCATTTTTAGTTAAAACAAAAAAACTCGAAGCTGCGAAGCTTCAAGTTCTCTCAAATTTTTCATAACATACTAACGTTTGACTGACCGTCGCTATTCTTACAGAATACGGCGGTCAGTTTTTTGTATGACGTATGGGTGTCGAGAGCTTGCTTTCGTAAGACCATACGTCATACCTTTTATTGAAACCCTAATGGTTTTGCGCACAATAGGGAGTTTTATCGGTTTCTGTCAAAGTCTTGCAATATATTTCTTAATAGCCTCTCCCCGACAAACTGCAATATAAGCTTGCATCCATTCAACATTTATTCCTCTGTATACAGCACCTGCACAAGCGTCTGTCCTACAGCCTTAAGCACGTTGGTGTCGATATGTTCCATAGTATCATGGATTGTATGCCATGTAGGTCCAAACGAACTCTGCTGGCAATCAGGGTAGAAGGCTATGATATCAACACACGGGATACCTGCCTTCTCGTTCACGGGTACATGGTCGTCGGTAATCATACCGCCATCCTTCATCGGGAAGAATGATCCATAACCAATTTGTGCTGCTGTACGCCAAATCTTGTTCACAATCTCGTTGGCATATTGCTTGGATACACCCTCTTGATAGAACTTGGCTCCCTGACCGCCTACCATGTCGAGCAGTATACCGTAACGTGCCTCATATCCCTGAGGCAGATTGGTTGCCCAATACTGTGCGCCAAGTGCCCAAGTATCTTCATCTGTCTGCACATCCGACCACTGAGGCAAGCCATAGTCCTCGGCATCAAAACAAACAAAGTCGACACCTATATGCAAAGTAGTGTCGTTCTTTATCAAGCGAGCTAATTCAAGCATAACAGCCACACCACTTGCACCATCGTTGGCAGCCATAACAGGCTTATGCCAGTTAGTTGAGTCGGGATCGTTATCTGCCCAAGGTCTACTGTCCCAATGGGCACACAGCAATAGACGTGTAGTTTGTTCGGGACGGAATCGTGCTATGATATTACGTGAACGCAATGTTGTTCCATCCCAACCTTTAAGGTCGGCGTCTTGAGCCTCAACAACCATACCAAACTCGCGAAACTTAGACATAATCCATTCGCCACACAAATCGTGTGCTTTAGAGTTCATTGTACGTGGTCCAAAGCTGCACTGCTTGGCAGCAAATACATATGCTGAGTCTGCCCGGAAGGTTGGCCCCACTAGTGCCACAGTGTCTAGCTCATTACTTGTAGCCGACTTAGAAGCGTTCTTGCACGATGCGCACGAGCATATTATCGCAGCCACTGCCAATGACAAGAACACCGAGAATACAGTCTTATTCATCCTAATTCCTAATTCTAAAATCTTAATACGTAACTCTAATTCGGCAAAGCCGCCAATTCAAAATTCAAAACTCAAAATTCCAAATTCGGCAAAGCCGCCAAATCCTAATTCGTAACTCGTAATTCGTAACTCTTAACTCTTCTTCGCCTCGTAAGCCAACGCATACATACGTATCTGCTTTACCATAGCCAACAATCCGTTAGAGCGTGTTGGCGAGAGATGATCCTTCAAGCCTATTTTGTCGATAAAGTAGAGGTCGGCATCAAGAATTTCTCGAGGGGTATGTCCACTTATAACCTGAATGAGCAGGGCTATGATACCCTTAACTATAAGAGCATCACTATCGGCAGTAAACACCAATCGTCCGTCATCTGTCATATCACATTGCACCCATACACGACTTTGGCAGCCGTCTATAAGGTTCTGTTCGGTCTTATACTTGGCATCAAGCGGTTCCAACTCACCGCCGAGGTCGATTAACAACTGGTACTTGTCCATCCAGTCGGTAAAGTCTTGAAACTGTTCAATAACTTCGTCTTGTGCTTCGTTTATTGTCATAATTTTATTTATTTACCTTCTCCAATTTGAAGAGTTTATCGCTTGGACGAATCTTACCTGGCACACGGAATGACACATGTTGTCCCTTATGTGCTGTCTCTACAGGATTAAGGTCGTATCTAATTTCGTCCACATCCACATACATTACACCAGTTGTAGGACCGGTAATAAGCAGCTTGTCGCCTACAGAGAACTCGCAAGCCTCGCATGTAAACTCAGCCACACCAAGCTTAGAAAAGTATTTTACGCCACGACCCACATACACTTTCTTTTCGGTAGCATTAGAGCCATAGTTGCTATTCCACTCACCAAGAGTTTGACCTTGATAGTAGCCATCCCAGAAACCACGATTGAAGACAGTAGCAAGACGCTCGTCCCACTCATCCTTCTTATCCTCGCTAAAGGTGCCTTCAAGCACAGAAGTGATAGCCTCCTTATAACATTTAACCACATTATATACATACTCTGGTCCACGTGCACGTCCTTCAATCTTGAACACACGCACACCGCTCTTCATCATACGGTCTATAAAGCGCAATGTCTTAAGGTCCTTAGGCGACATTATATACTTGTTGTCAACCTCTAACTGACATCCAGTTTCATTGTCAGTAACCGTATACGAGCGACGACATATCTGCATGCACTCACCACGGTTGGCCGAACGTCCAGTATTCATAAGGCTCATATAGCACTTGCCACTGACAGCCATGCACAAAGCTCCATGACAGAACATCTCGATGCGGATAAGCTCGCCCTTAGGACCACATATGTGTTGACGCTCAATCTGCTCAAAGATGTAGGCCACCTGGTCCATGTTAAGCTCGCGGGCAAGCACCACTACATCGGCAAATTGGGCATAAAACTTAAGAGCCTCAGCATTGCTGATATTAAGCTGTGTAGATAGATGCACCTCCACACCTATCTCTCGGCAGTAGGTCATAACAGCCACATCGCTGGCAATAACAGCCGAGATGTTGGCTTCCTTGGCTGCATCAACAATCTGATGCATAAGTTCCACATCCTCATCATAGATGATTGTGTTCACTGTTAGATAGCTCTTCATGCCATGCTCGGTACATGTAGCGGCTATCTCACGCAAGTCGTCAATAGTAAAATGATTGGCAGAATGAGAGCGCATATTGAGTTGCTCCACACCAAAGTAGATACTATCGGCACCTGCCTGTATGGCCGCCTGCAAGCTTTCGCGCGAGCCTACTGGCGCCATTATCTCGTAATCGTGTATTGTTGTATTATTCATAATGTGCAAAATTACTTATTTTTAAGCGTAAAACATCAAAAATAAAGATAAAATAGCTATCTTTGCAATAAACAAAGCATAACATAACATAAACAAAACTATACCAATATGGAAAAGACTCTTATTCTTCTCAAACCATGCACTGTACAGCGCCGTCTAATAGGCGAAGTTATCAACCGCCTTGAGCGCAAAGGCTTGCGCATTGTTGGCCTTAAGATGATGCAGCTCGACGATGCAATCCTCAACGAGCACTATGCTCACCTCGTAGACCGTCCCTTCTTTCCGTGGCTTACAGCCTCAATGAAGTCGGCTCCCGTTGTGGCAATATGTGTTGAGGGTAATAGTGCAGTAACTGTAGTGCGCAATATTGTTGGCGCTACCAATGGACGCAAGGCTGCACCTGGAACAATACGTGGCGACTACTCTATGAGTGGCCAGGAGAATATCATACATGCTTCTGATTCTATTGAGACAGCCGAGATAGAAATGAAGCGATTCTTCCGTGAAGGCGAGATATTCGAGTATCCAGACCCACTGCACGACTTCCTTTATGCTCCTGACGGAGATTAATGGTAAGAAAAAGAAAAACAATAATAAGTAAAAATGGAAAAAGTAATCATTAACAGTTATCACGAGTTTGCCGCACTTCTTGGCAAGAACATTGGTGTTTCCGACTATGTTGAACTCTCGCAGGAGCGTATCAACCTATTTGCCGATGCCACACTCGATCACCAGTGGATTCACGTAGACACAGAGCGTGCAGCCGTTGAAAGCCCGTTCAAGTCGACCATAGCACACGGCTACCTTACTCTATCTATGTTGCCTTATCTGTGGAACCAGATTATCGAGGTAAAGAACCTCAAGATGATGGTGAACTATGGAATGGACAAGATGAAGTTTGGCCAGGCAGTAAAGTCGGGTGAACACATTCGCCTCGTAGCCGACCTCCACTCTATCGAGAATCTGCGCGGCATTGCCAAGGTACAGATAAAGTTTGCCATAGAGATTAAGGAGTCGCCTAAGAAGGCTCTCACCGGCATCGCAACATTCCTCTACTACTTCGAGTAAAGGTAGAAAATGGACATACAAGAATTCAACAATACACAGTGGAGCCGTAATGTCATACTTGTAGACGGCGACTATGTAGACTCGGTGGCATTCGACCTCACTGTTAACTTCGAGCGCATGCTTGGACGCCGAATAAACAAAGCTGATACAGCACGATGGATAGACTGCATAGCACTTGACGGTGGAATGCGTGAAGGACGCGACTCAAACGGCGAGACACAGGTTATATTCATACATTCAAAGGACAAGCAACAGCTCGACAACTTCAACCCAGGCTCTTACGAGAACAACCTCAACGCTATGGCTTTCAAGGACTCGCTTGGCGAATTTATAATAAGTTCATACCCAGTTGAGGAAGTGGTCAAACACGACGACTTCTTTCTCGATATCCTCAAAACTGTGGTCAACCACAAGGATGTGCACCGTGTTATGGCCATACCCAATGCCGAACATCATGCCCTTTGGGACGCATTACGCCATGCTTTGCGCGACATCGACGACGAGGAGAAGCGTGTAACACTGTTTGCAATGCAACCTATGGACGGCGGCAACTTCAAGCAAGAAATCCTCGGATTCTCTCTGATGAACGCTCTTGGAATACGAGGCGACGAGCTGAAGTAATGTTCATCCAACATAAAGTATAGACGACCTTTAGGTCTCATTATTTCTATCAAAAAGAAAAACAAATTAACAACTATAACAAAAGAAACGACAATGGGAAAAGTATTAATGATTGGCGCTGGTGGCGTCGCTACCGTTGCAGCGTTCAAGATTGCACAGAATGCTGACGTTTTCACCGACTTTATGATTGCAAGCCGCACCAAGGCTAAGTGCGACAAGATTGTAGAGGCCATCGGCAACCCTAATATCAAGACAGCACAAGTAGATGCCGACGACGTTGAGCAGCTTAAGGCTCTATTCAACGATTACAAGCCTGAGCTGGTTATCAACCTTGCTCTGCCATACCAGGACCTTACCATCATGGAGGCTTGTCTTGCTTGCGGATGCTCTTATCTCGATACTGCCAACTATGAGCCTAAAGACGAGGCTCACTTCGAGTACTCATGGCAGTGGGCTTATAAGAAGCGCTTTGAGGATGCCGGTCTTACTGCAATTCTTGGTTGCGGTTTCGACCCAGGTGTTACAAGCATCTTCACTGCATATGCTGCTAAGCATCACTTCGACGAGATTCAGTATCTCGACATTGTTGACTGCAACGCCGGCAACCACCACAAGGCTTTTGCCACTAACTTCAACCCAGAAATCAACATACGCGAAATTACACAGAAGGGTCTATATTGGGAAGACGGCAAGTGGGTTGAAACCGCTCCGCTCGAAATACACAAGTCTCTGACATATCCTGAGGTTGGTCCTAAGGAGAGTTACTTGCTACACCACGAGGAGATAGAGAGTCTTGTTAAGAACTATCCTACTATCAAGCGCGCTCGCTTCTGGATGACATTCGGTCAGCAATATCTCACATATCTCGACTGCATACAAAACCTCGGCATGTCGCGCATCGACGAGATTACATACGAGGCTCCGCTTACCGACGACCCAACCAAGAAGGTTAAGGTAAACATCGTACCTCTGCAGTTCCTTAAGGCTGTGTTGCCTAACCCACAGGATCTCGGCGAGAACTACGATGGACAGACATCTATCGGTTGCCGCATCCGTGGTTTGAAGGACGGCAAGGAGCAGACCTACTACGTATATAACAACTGCTCGCACGAAGCTGCCTATAAGGAGACTGGTATGCAGGGCGTAAGCTACACCACCGGTGTGCCTGCAATGATTGGCGCTATGATGTTCTTCAAGGGTCTGTGGCGTAAGCCAGGCGTTTGGAACGTTGAGGAGTTTGATCCAGATCCATTCATGGAGCAGCTCAACAAGCAGGGCCTGCCTTGGCACGAGATATTCGGTGGCGACCTGGAGTTGTAATTCAAAACTCAAAATTCAAAACTCAAAATTCCATTTATGGCAAAGACAGAAGAAATGTCGCTTGCTCAGGAGGGCAAACTAAAGGCTCTCCAGGCAGCGATGTCTAAAATAGAAAAAGACTTCGGCAAAGGCTCTATCATGAAGCTCGGCGACGAGCAGGTAGAGAACGTTGAGGTTATCCCTACTGGCAGTATAGGTCTTGATGCCGCTCTCGGCGTAGGCGGATACCCAAAGGGACGTATTATTGAGATATATGGTCCTGAGTCGTCTGGTAAGACAACTCTCGCCATTCATGCTATTGCCGAGTCGCAGAAGGCAGGTGGTATAGCAGCCTTTATCGATGCTGAGCACGCTTTCGACCGCTTCTATGCAGCCAAGCTTGGTGTAGATGTAGACAATCTATGGATTTCGCAACCAGACAATGGCGAACAAGCTCTTGAGATAGCCGACCAACTTATACGCTCTTCGGCTATTGACATTATCGTTATCGACTCTGTTGCCGCACTTACACCTAAGGCTGAGATTGAGGGCGATATGGGCGACAACAAGGTTGGCTTGCAAGCTCGCCTTATGTCGCAGGCTTTACGCAAGCTCACCAGTACCATATCTAAGACCAACACTACATGTATCTTCATCAACCAGTTGCGCGAGAAGATTGGCGTAATGTTTGGTAATCCTGAGACTACAACTGGTGGTAACGCCTTGAAGTTCTACTCTTCAGTACGCCTAGACATACGCAAGGTTACGGGCATTAAGGACGGCGACCAGATTATAGGTAATCAGGTTCGTGTCAAGGTAATCAAGAACAAGGTGGCTCCTCCATTCCGCAAGACCGAGTTCGAGATTATGTTTGGCGAGGGCATATCTAAGGTTGGCGAAATTGTAGACCTTGGTGTTGAATACAACATAATACAGAAGTCGGGCTCTTGGTACAGCTATAATGGCTCTAAACTTGCACAAGGTCGCGATGCAACCAAGTCGTTGCTTAAGGACAACCCCGAGCTTATGGAAGAACTTGAGGGTCTTATCAAGCAAGCTATAAGCGACCACCGCGAGGGCTAATGCTATTTGTGGCGTTCAAATCAAGACAAGCAAAAAAAACAGTTGGATACATCAAAGCATCCAACTGTTTTTTTATTGCCTTCTTTTATTAAATAGGAATGAGCATTAACTGCGCACTTCCTCCACTTTGGTTTTCATTCCCTTTATCTTAGCTCCAGCTGCCAACTTAATAACGTTGCGAGCCACTCCACGCGCCACTGCCACGTAGGCATAACGCTCGTACACATCGATACGACCTATATCCGAACCCTTAAGCGAGCACGTCTTGCATAGGAAACCAAGTATATCACCTTTCGAAATCTTGTCCTTCTTACCCTTTCCTATATACAGTGTTGTCATACGTGGCACCGGTGGACAAGCCTTAGCATCAGGAACTACAAATTCCTCTGTATTTTCCTTTACATATTCGGGAAGTGTCTCCTCCGGACCAATTATCATAAAGGCACGACCAGTAGCCTCCCAACGACCAGTACGACCTACACGATGGATGTACTCGTCCTCTCCTACCGGTAGGTTATAGTGAATAACATTATTCACCTCGGGTATGTCGAGACCGCGTGCGGCAAGGTCGGTACCAACAAGAACGTTTACCGACTGGTTGGCAAAACGATATACAGCCTCCTCACGCTGGTCCTGATCCAGTCCACCATGTAGACAACTTACAGCCACACCCTTATCAGCGAGGTATTTGCCCACACGCTCCACACCGTCACGATAGTTCATGAATACAATGGTCTGCTGATTGCCAAAGGCATAAATCATACGCATAAGCGTGTCTATCTTGTCCATCTCGGGCGACTTTACAGTATACAATCCTATGCGATCAGGTGTCTGCTCCTCGTCAATACGATAGTCGATGCGCTGTGTTCGTCCCATACGCACAAAGGCTGGCATTTCCTCAGCATCGGTTGCTGAAAGCAGAAGGCGACGCTCCACATTAGGCAGACTCTCCAATGCCTTCTGCATCTCGGCACGGAAGCCCATACGCAAGCACTTGTCAAACTCGTCTATAACAAGCCAGCGCACTGCTTCTACCGAGAAGTTAAGTTTGTCAATATGGTCGTTCAATCTACCTGGAGTACAAAACACTACTTGTGGACGTGTGCGCATAATAGTGCGGTGTTCGTCCATAGTAGGACGTCCGCCATAAAGACATTCCGAACGCATGCCCGTGCCCATGCGTCTAAATACATCATTCGATTGCATTGCCAGCTCTCTACCAGGCACAATAACCACCGCCTGAACCTCATCGAGTGCAGGGTCAAGCTTAGTTGCAAGTGGCAAGAGATAAGCAAGCGTTTTGCCGCTACCAGTAGGAGCCAATACCACGATATCCTTATCGCTGTGCAACACAGCCCCGATAGTATCTTGCTGCATATCGTTTAGCGCTTCGATACGCAGTTTCTGAAGTGTTGTTTCTATATTCATTGCATTATTTGTTTTTATTGCCAATAAGCTGTCTATCTATTGCCGACACACAGCCATCTTTTGCAAAGATACGTAGAATAAAATGAATTCTACAGAAACACAACAAAAAATGTTGAGATAGCATTAATTAAAAACACATTAAAGGATTGTGAATAAAAAAAGAAAAAAAACAGGATGTAGAGTGATGAACCAAATAAAAATATTAATTTTGCAATGGACATACCTATTTTTAATAAGGCAACCGAAATAAATTAATAAGGCTACCCAAAATAAGACAAACAGTATATAGATGGAGCGAACTGGAATATTCGTCGGGTCGTTCGACCCATTCACTATAGGACACGACTCGGTGGTAAAACGTGCCGTAAAGATGTTCGACAAGCTTGTTATCGGCGTTGGCGTTAACGAGAGCAAGCGATATATGCAAACTGCCGACGAGCGCGTTGAGGCCATAAGGCGTCTATACAAGGACGATAACCGAATAAGTGTGGAGAAGTATAGCGGACTTACTGCCGAATTTGCACGGCAAATGAGTGCTGAGTTTATTGTAAAGGGAGTGCGCTCTGTAAAAGACTTTGAGTTCGAACGCGAGCAAGCCGACATAAACCGCCGACTTACAGGAGTAGAGACTGTGCTTCTGTATGCCGAGCCAGGCATGGACAGCATATCATCATCTGTAGTGAGAGAACTTACACACTTCGGCTACGACTGCAGCCAATTCCTACCTAAGGTTCAGGAATAAAGAGATAAGTATAAATTTAAAAAAACAGATTTATGATTACATATAATGTAGACGGCGTGAAGATGCCGAAGATTAGGAAACGTGAAACATCAGCATGGATACGTGCCGTAGCTGCTACATACCAGCTTAAGGTTGGCGAGATTGGCTATATGTTTGTGGATGACGAGAAGATTCTCGAAGTAAACAACGAATACTTAGGTCACGACTATTACACAGATGTCATAACCTTCGACTACGACGAGCCCGGCATTGTAAGTGGCGATATTGTTATATCGCTCGACACAGTGCGCACCAATGCCGAGAAGTTTGGCAAGGAATACGATGACGAGCTGCACCGTGTCATAATACACGGCATTCTGCATCTCTGTGGCATCAACGACAAAGGACCTGGCGAACGCGAAATAATGGAGGCCGAGGAAAACAAGGCACTTGCTCTGCTTGCCGAAATGAAGAAGTAATAAAAATATAGGAGGTATGGTCCACTAACCATATCTCCTACATCATTATCTATATTTGCTATATTATTTATATCTGTCCAGCCTCTACCTGCCTTACTATGCGCTCCGTAAAGCGGTCTACACCATTAGGGTCGTACTTCTTGGTGAGCGAGGCACCAAATAGCGAGGCAAATGCCTGATAAAATCCGGCACGTATCGGACCGAGAAACGCCTGTATCAACTGATACGATGACGAGTCGCACTCGCGGTATATTAGTTTTATTAGCAACTTGCCCTGCGAGTAGGTCAGTTTTTTCATGCGTGGAGTATAACGCTTGCGTATATCCTTCTCCACAAGTTTCATGTGCTCTTCCTTAGCCTTCTTGTTTGGCAATGTCTGCAGATAGTCGTATGTCTCGATTATAATGGCATTCACTTCCTTGGCAATAGGCAACACCTTCTTGATATTAGCCACCAGGCGATTGTATGCCAGGCGTTGACGTGGGTCGGCAAAGGTTAGCTTGGGATAAATATACAGCGCGTTAAGCTCTACATATTGTATGCTGTCGCCATCGACAAGGGTCTTGCTCACTTTTACCATCGGCACAAATGTTGGCGATGATTGGTCGGCATTGCTTTTGCTGTCGACATCGTCAGTATCGACGGTTGACGTGTTTTGCCCATAAGCAGCACCAAGGCTGAATAGGCACAACAATAATATAACTATATGTTTTGCTTTCATAACTGGGTGCAAATGTACACAGAATATTTGGAATTGAGAGAGTTAATTAAGTAAACTATATTAAACCATTACATTTTTTATTTATCACTAAGATGAAAAGATTCATACTCACTGCCTCAATAGCCCTTCTTGCTATTGCGGCAAGCGCAGTACCCGCAAAACGTGGACAATGGCGCAACGTACAACTTGCCAACGGAAATACTGTTCGTGTTCAACTCGTAGGCGATGAGCACATGCACTACTATGCAAGCGAAGACGGAACACGCTATTCGTTCGACTCTACCACCGGATTCTATTATCCTATTAGCGACGTACAGATGGCTTCCAAACTTAAGCGTGCAGCCATACGCCGACAGGATATTGCCAACAAGAAACGACCATACAGACTGGGCAATATCGACAAGAATGTATTCCAAGGCACTAAGAAAGCTATTGTTATTCTGGCTGAATTTACAGACAAAAAGTTTAAGGCTGCCAACAACATGGCACTATACAAGAAAGCCATCAACGGCATAAACTATAACGAAGCGCCTTTCAACGGTTCGGTACGCGACTACTTCCGTGCGCAAAGCCACGGACAGTTTGACATCGACTTTGATGTTGTGGGCGTGTGTCCACTTAAAGGCAATTATGCCGAATATGGAGCAAACGACAGCGACGAAGACGAGCCCTATGCCTACAAAATGATTGTGGAAGCTTGCCAATGGGCACACAACAATGGCACAGACTTCTCTAAGTACGACTGGAACGGCGATGGATACGTTGACCAGGTGTATGTGCTGTATGCCGGATTGGGCGAGGCTGACGGTGACGACGTCAATACCGTATGGCCACATATGTTCTACCTTACATCTACCAACTATAAGAAACCGCTGACACTCGACGGTGTAAACATCGATACATATGCATGCGGACCTGAATTGCAGGGCGGTGGCAGCAACAATGGCGTGGGTACTTTCTGCCACGAATTTTCTCACTGTATGGGTTTCCCTGACCTTTACGACTATAACGGCAAATGGTATGGCATGAGACACTTCGACCTTATGGACGCCGGAAGCTATAATGGCAGTGGATTCTTGCCTGCTGGATACAGTGCTGCCGAGAAGAGCGATTGCGGATGGATTGAACTGAAGGACATGACAGACATCACCGAGACTGTGAACATTACGGATATGGCTCCACAGACTCAAGGAGGCGATGCATACATAATCAAGAACAAGGGCAACGAGGATGAGTTCTACGTTGTAGAGTATAGAGCACAAGAGGGATGGGATGCCGAACTGCCTAACCAAGGCATTATGATTACACAGATTGACTATGATGCCGATGTCTGGGAATACAACTGCACCAACACAAAGGATTACTACTACAAGGGCAACCAGAAGCTCTTGAACAACCACATGCGTTGGACTATAAAGCGTGCCGACAACTCTTCAAGCTATTACAGTGACGGCCATGCTCTGTACCCATACAATAACAACAACAAGCTTACAAGCACATCCAAGCCTGCCGCAAGCTTGTATACCGCCAACAGCGACGGTACAAAATTCTTGAACGTAAACATAGAGAATATGGCCATTGCCGACGACTATTCTACGGCTTCTCTATCGTTCGTTCCCAAGAAAGACAGTGGATCGGAGAACAAGCCCGTTATTCCAGAGGGCAATTATCTGTTCTATGAGTCGTTCGACAAGAACAAGGGTACTGGCGGTAACGACGGTCTGTGGAGCGGTTCTATAGCAAGTACACAGAAGCTGAATAACGACAACGAGGGCTGGACAAGCGCTAATGACAAGATATATGCTGCCAACAAGTGTATCAAATTGGGTACTACTAAGTTTGATGGCACCGCAACATCACCGGCTTTCACCGTCAACGGCACCGCTACCCTTACCTTCAAGGCTGGAGCATGGGATACAACCAATGACGGCACCACACTTACAGTATCAACATCTAACGGCTCACTCAGCCAGACATCATTCAACATGACACGTGGCGATTGGACTAACTTCAGTACCACTATCAACGCTAATGGCAACGTGAAGCTTACATTCACTACATCTGCCAAACGTTTCTTCCTCGACGAGGTTATGGTAACTGCCACCGCAACTGGCATTGCATCAACAACTGCCGACATTGCCAAGACTACCGTAATTGGATACTTTGCACTCGACGGCACACGCTTACAGAGCCCAAGAAAGGGTGTCAACATCGTGAAGTATGCTGATGGAAGCTCTAAGAAAATTGTTATGATGTAAACAGGTTGTTCACCTCAATTTATGAATACGTTATCATTGGCTTACGAAAACGTTATCGATCAACTATAAATATGTTTTCGTTGGCAAATGATAACGTATTCATTTTTTCACTAAATAGTAAGCAAGTGTAAAGATACAAAATCAGTTTCAATTCAACGACCAACCTACTGCCTTTAATTTTGACCTTTACAATGATGAAAAGTAAAAAATCGTGGAGATATTCTTCTTTGTCCAATAATTTGACAACTGTGTCTAATTATTGGACATTCTGTTTCATGAGACTTCTGTGCTAATCTTTTGACCATCAGTAGAATTGTAGTTTTGGCACAGCCATTGTCCTCATTATATAAAAATGAAGACGATTATGAAAAGAATAATAATACTGATAGGATGGATACTTGTTGCGTCAGTAGTCTCGGCACAGAGCTGGAGCCTTGACGACTGCATGAAGTATGCCGTAGGGCATGCTACGGATGTGAAGCGTGAGACTATCAACGCACGCCAACGCAAGCAAGACTACCAACATGCTGTGGTTGCTTTCTTGCCTACCGTAGCCGGTGGAGTGCAGGGCCAATATGCTTGGGGACGAAACATCGACCCTGAGACCAATACATATAATAATGTGACAACATTCAACAACTATTATCAGCTTTATGCCGAACTGAATGTGTTTGATGGTTTCGCCACAATCAATGCTTTCAAGCAGGCTCGACTAAGCCGTAACTTTTCTGCTACGGCGATGCAGAAGGCGCAGGACAATATAGCTATCGATGTGATGCAGAAATATGTGGATGCTGTATACGCTGAGGCAAGCATACAGATAGCAAGCGAGAAGTTGAGTGAGAGCCGACGTATGCTGGCTAAGATGCAACGTCTGTATGAATTGGGCGAGAAAGGACGACCGGATGTTGTGCAGATGGAATCGCAGGTGGCTGAAGACGAATACAGTCTTACGCATCAGCAGAATATGGCAAGGCAGAGTCTGCTTGCTTTGAAGTCGGCTATGAATTATCCCATAGGTGATGAACTGAAGTTGGATATTCAATCTAAGGAGAAAAGTCTTGCATCATGTCAGCTGACTATAGGCGACAAGCCGAACTCTGAAAATATCTATCAGAATTTCCTGAATATCTCTCCCGATATGAAGTCGGCAGAGTATGAGGTGGAGTTGGCACATTATGACTATAAGATAGCAAAGGGTAGATTGTTGCCCTCGCTCTCGCTCAGTGGTGGCATCACTACCAACTATTACAAGAATCTCTCTCTGAAAGGGCAATACGATAGTTTTGCCTCGCAGTTTCGCAACAATCGAGGCGAATATCTCGCATTGACCCTTTCGATACCTATTTATAATAGCGACCGTTGGCACAGTATGAAGAAGGCACGCAACAACTGGCAACTGGCTCAGGTGAATCTCGAAGAAACCCGTCGCAAGCTTCACGACCAAATAGCCCAAGCAATAATGGATGCGGAAGGCTACGCCAAGGAATTGCGACAGATGCAGAAGAAGGTAGCCTCCGATTCGATTGTCTATCACATGTCGAGCCGTAAGTTTGAGGAAGGAATGCTTTCCACCTTCGATCTTCATACCGCAGCCCAGACGCTTCTGGAAAGCAGAATCAAGGAACTCCAGATGCAAATGCTGCTCATCATCAAACAGAGGTTAGTGGGGTATTACCAAGGAGAAAGACTAATAAAATAATTGAACTTTCGCAAGTTCTGAGAATTCAGAAGTTAAAGGAGTTAAGAAGTTAAGCCAAATGCTTTTAATGCTATAAATAAAGCAAAAAACCAATGGTTTCGCTCGGCTTTGCCACTTGCTTGCAAGAACTTCTTAGCGACCATAGGGCGCGAAGTTTCCTTGAGCATCGCGAAAAACTTCTTAACTACTTTCACTTGCGAAACTTAAGTAAAATAAATAGAACACAATTGGATTTTTCACTCTTCACTTTTCACTCTTCACTTAACATATGGATATAAAAATAGAAAAGAAAAAATATCTCGTGCCCCGCAAGTATTGGGCATGGATAGCAGGAGGAGCTGTTCTGATAGCAGTCCTCGTATGGTTGGGCTTGAGCAATTTCTCTTCCACGTTGAAGGTGGACAGAAAAGGCTTGAGCATAGGAAATGTAGAGAAGGCACAGTTCAACGATTATGTATCTGTTGACGGACAGGTGGTGCCTATCTCCGTTGTGCAAATCAGTTCGGAAGAAGGTGGTATTGTTTTGGATAAAGTAGTAGATGAAGGTGCTCATGTGAATAAGGGCGATGTACTTGTGCGACTGAGCAATTCTAATCTCGACCTTGAGATACTGAATGCCGAGAGCGAACTCGCCGAAAAGCAGGACATGCTTCGCAACACTCAAATATCAATGGAACAAGACCGACTGAGCAATAGCAACGAGGAGCTTTCGCTTTCGCAGGATGTCATCACCAAGCGCCGAGCTTATGAGCATCAGGAGACTTTGCACAAGGAAGAACTCAATTCGCGCGAGGAGTATCTCAAGGCAAAGGAAGCTTACGAACTTGCCGTAAAGAAGCATGCGCTCATTAGCAAGCGGTTGAAGAAAGACGCACAGCTCCGCCGTTCGCAGATGGATCAGATGGGCGATAATCTGGAAGCCATGCAGAAGAATGTGCAACTGGTTCGCCAACGCAAGGAGAAGCTGAATATCCGCAGCACTATTTCGGGCGAGATTGGTTTGCTGGATGTGGAGTTGGGACAGAGCATCCAGGCTGGACAGAAGATAGGAGTAATTAACGATCTCAGCGATTACAAGGTACAGGCGCAGGTGGATGAGCATTACATCGACCGTGTGAAGCCAGGCCTTAATGCCTCTTTCGTACAGAACGGCAAGCATTATCTTCTGCAAGTCCGCAAGGTTTATCCCGAAGTAAGAGACGGCAGGTTCCGCATCGACTTCATCTTCAAAGGCGTACGCCCAGACAATATCCGTACAGGTCAGACATATTACGTGGATTTGCAGCTCGGACAGTCGAAGCAGGCAATAATCATCCCTAAAGGCACGTTTTATAGTGTAACGGGTGGTCAATGGATTTTTGTTTTAGACAAGAGTGGCAAGAAGGCTTATCGCAGGAAGATAACCATAGGTCGCCAGAATCCTCAATACTATGAGGTGATAGAAGGTTTGGAGCCAGGCGAGCAGGTTATCGTTAGTGGCTACGAAGCATATAAGGACAATGAAGTATTAGTGATTAATTAGTTATATTATGAAGCATATAATCAACGCATTCAAGAATCTGCCTCGAAGGGGGCAACACAACTTCGTTAAGATATTGTGTCTGGCGCTCGGACTGGCAATCAGTTCGGTGATTATCGCCGAGATTTATTTCGAGCAGACTTACGATACGTATTTCCCTGGATGGGATAGGACGTATATGATTTCGGAAGTGGGTAGTAACCAAGGCGAAACTTTGAAGTTTAACCAAACTTCAGGAGCTACCGCTCAAGGTGTAAAGCAATATGCGCCTATGGTGGAAGCAGCCACCCGTACTGACTTTTTTCATAACGATGCCCAATGCAAGATGGAAGACCAGAACATCGTGTCTGCCAATATCATAATGGCAGACAGTTGTTTCTTCGATATCTTTCCGCAGAAGATATTGGTGGGCAATGCCAAGCAGATATTGTCCCAACCGTTGTCTTGCCTTATAGATTCAGAAACAGCAGCAAAGATTGGCGGCAATGTCGTAGGCAAACATTTCACGCTTCCCAATTATCCGGGAACAACTTTTACTATCTATGGTGTTTTCGAAGAGTTTCCATGGGGTTCATCTTTGCATAACATCCAGATTATTCTGTCAATGTCCAGTACGCCATACGTATATTCTTATGATGGTAGAGACCAATGGGTTGGAAATGATCGATATTCTTCATACATCCGGTTGGCAAAGGGACATGATGCAAAAGAACTCAAGCCTTACGTGAATAAGATGCGAGAGGATCATTTCCCTCTGAAGGAGTTGAAGAATATGGGAGTGGAACTCAACTACGAATTCACAGTGTTGAGCGATGTTTACACACAAGACCCTTACATCAAGAAGATGGGTTGGATTATGTCTATTGTGGCTTTTGTCCTCCTTTTTACTTCGGTGATGAACTATCTGCTTATCATCGTGGGCAATTTGGTAAGCCGTTCGCGTGAGATGGCTGTCCGCAAGTGCTATGGTGCCAAACCTAAGAACATTCATGCCATCATCTTCTCCGAAGCTTTGGTGCATGTGGGCTTGGCTGTTGTTCTTGCCATTGTTCTTGTGTTCCTTTGCAAGGGCACGATAGAGAATTTCCTCTCGGCTCCGATAAGCACGTTGGTGCTTAATCGTGGCAGTTGGATATTGGTGGCTATCTGTATTCTGGTGTTGATGATTGGCGGCTTGGTGCCCGGTTGGCTTTACAACAAGATTCCAGTGGCCATTGCTTTCCGTGGTTATAATGAGAACCGCAACCGATGGAAACTTGCTTTGTTGGGCATCCAGTTCGTTATCTCTGGTTTGCTGTTTAGTCTGCTTTACATCGTGAATGGTCAGTACCAGCTGATGTTGGGTCTCGATCTTGGATATGATTATGATAATGTTGCGATAGTTTCGATAGATGCCAGCGATGCTAATCAACGCCAGCAATGTATGGCAGAAATAAGACGAATGCCGAATGTCAAGGATTGTTGTTCTACTTACTCTGTTCCGATAAATGGATATAATAGTGGTGGAAATATGGTTGGAATACCCGGCGATGATAATAACACCATTAATATTATGGAGATGTCAGGAGTGGACGACAATTACTTTAAGATGATGAACATTCCAATCGTGCAGGGTTCGTTCTTTACCGATAGAAGTGACAGCTGCCGTCAGGTAATCATTGATGAGCGATGTGCTGAGAAACTCATCAAAACATGGCATTGGAAGGATGGCGTTGTAGGCAAGCAGATTACTTGTACGGGACATGACGAAAACGTTTTCACCGTCTGCGGTGTATGCAAAAACGTTCGTTGGGGTGATGTAAGAACCAGTGGAGATATGATGAATGGTTTCCCTTTATTGTATTTCTATTCACTCAAGAGGTCTTTCTATATATTGGTTAAGTTTAATGAACTGAAGGAAGAATCGTTGGCGGAGTTGCAATCGAAGGTGCAGTCGATGTATCCTAACAACAAGGTCATCGTGAAGAGTTATGCCTCTGAACTGGCTAACCAGTATTCCTCACAGCTCAATTTCCGCAATGGCATCCTCGTAGCAGGCATCGTAACGATGATTATCGCCCTCTTTGGATTGGTGGGATATACGAGTGATGAGGTTAACCGCCGCCGCAAGGAGATTGCGATAAGGAAGGTTAACGGAGCGAAGGTGAAGGACATTCTGCGCATCTTCCTGAAGAATATCATGAAGATAGCTTTGCCTTGCATCATCGTGGGCGATATTGCTGCATGGCTGATAGCCCGACAATGGCTGATGTCGTTCAGCGAGAAGATTTCGATCACACCTTTACTCTTTATATGTGTTACGATTCTGCTGCTCGTCATCATCGCCCTATCAGTAATCATCAACTGCTACAAAGTGGCTAATAGTAATCCGGTGAAGTATCTCAAGAATGAATAAAAGTAAAAGTAAAAGAGTAAAAAAGTAAAAAGATAAGAAAATGCTTAAAATAGAGAATCTTTGCAAGTCATTCCGCACAGAAGATGTGGAGACTATTGCTTTAAATAATGTGTCGTTCACCGTGGAGGACGGCGAGTTTGTAGCCATCATGGGACCGTCAGGTTGCGGCAAATCCACCTTGCTCAATATCCTTGGATTATTGGATAATCCTACATCGGGAAAATATTTCTTGGGCAATCATGAGGTGGCTAACCTTAAAGAAAACGAACGTACGGATGTGCGTAAGGGCGAGATAGGTTTCGTATTCCAGAGCTTCAACCTCATTGACGAACTAACTGTGGAGGAGAACATAGAGCTTCCTCTTACTTACCTCAATATTCCGAAGGCGGAGCGCAAGGCTAAGGTGCAAGCTATCATGAAGCGCATGGCCATCAGTCATCGTGCCAAGCATTTCCCTCATCAGCTCTCTGGAGGTCAGCAGCAGCGAGTAGCTATTGCCCGTGCCGTGGTATTCGGACCTAAGCTCATCCTTGCTGATGAGCCAACTGGTAATCTTGACTCAAAGAATGGTGCCGAGGTAATGCATCTGCTTACCGAGCTTAACCACGAGGGCACCACCATCGTCATGGTAACGCATAATGAGCATGATGCCAAGATTGCCCATCGCATTATCCGATTGTTTGATGGTAGCATAGTGGATACGGCGAACAATAAAATATAATACGGCATTCTCAGAAGACGAATGTCATAAATCGCTTGGTGTTAGCCTCTTTCTGCTTCAGTTCTTCCTTCATTCTTTGCGTTGCCATTTTAAAGAAGAAGCGGATAAGATGCTCGTCGGTTGCTTCCGTGCGAATCATGCGGAGAGCGGAAATATATTCCTGACGGGCTTCGGTGGGGATGATGAGAAGAGGATGCCCCAAGCGTAATAGAATATAGTTGCTGACGAGTCGTCCTGTTCTTCCATTCCCGTCACGGAAAGGATGGAGATATTCGTAGAAACCATGGAAGCGGGCTGAAAGTATCATAGGATGAGCAGCGGCAGAAACGATGGCTTTTTCTGTTGATTCCAATAGCTTGGGAACTCTGGCGATGAGTTCTTCGTGATCGCCAAATACTGTATCGCCTGCAGCCATATCCGTGGTGGTGTATTCGCCGGGAATGGCTTCAGGAGAACGACAAGAAAGCGTATGGCATGTTGCTCGTTTGTTGATTTCTTTCAGAAGATTCTCGTCAAGCGGATGCTTTGTGTTTTGCATCACGTACTCAAAGGCTTCGAAGTGGTCAAGCATTTCGAAAGCCTCAAAAAGCGTCTTTCCCGTGGGAATCATCCCTAATCCTTTCTCCTTCAGTTCCCGAGTATCATCTACGGAGAATGAGTTGCCCTCAATGGCGCACGAAAAAGTAGAGAAGAGTACTTCATTATATTTGATGTACTCTTCTCTATCCATTTTATTGATAATCGAGGTTTGATATTTGCGTCTCAACTCCTCGTATTCCTTGATTTCCTTTTCGAATGCCATAAACTTCAATTTTTTGTGTGAACAAAAATACGATATTCATGGATAAGCACCAAACTTTTCTTTGAAAAATTGGAAACTATTCTCGAAGAAGTGTGGCATTCTTTGATTTTAATCCTCAAAAATTTATTACTTTTGCACCATCTGTACCAAGCTTAATCACAAGCCCAACACAGATGACAAAACAACAAGACAAGATGAAGAAGGTTGTATTGTTTTTAGCTTTGATTTTGGCTCTGATTTATTGTCCAGTCAATGCAGCCAAAAGGATGACAAGCATAGAGCCGGTAGGTGAGATTCCTTTTACAATAGGTGACGACGGACGCATTTATGTCACAGCATTTGTGAATGGTTCCGACTCATTGAATTTCTTGGTTGACACAGGTGCTACAACCATAACTTTGAACACTAACTCCAGAAAACTGAAAGGATTAATACACGAGAAAGATACGGTTGATAATATGGGAACCACTGGCTTCAATAAAGTTACAGCGAGCCATGACAACTCGCTGACTATAGGAACCATACAATACGACAAGGCTGAATGTGTGAATATCCCTTTCTCTCAAGATATGTGGGACGGTGTGTTAGGACTTAACGGGCTTAGTGCGTTCAACATCGAAATCAACTACGACAAGCATAAGATATACTGCTATCCCAAAGACAGTGCGTTGGTGTTGATGTCTGAATCATATGTTGTTCTGCCATTCGCATATAAATATGGTGTACCGTTTATAGAGATACCTATTAAACTCAATGAATCAACATTCCGACTGCAACTCGAAGTGGACACGGGTTCCGACCGCATTATCGATCTTAGCACTACGTTCGTGAATAGAAATCGTCTTCTTGGCACAAAGAAGCCGTTTGCCATATCACGCATAACAAGCTCCGACGGTGGCAGCGGTGAACTGAAGAATGTCTATTTTGACGAAGTAAGGGTTGGACAGTATGTTCTGCCCAAAATCCCAGGAGCTTTCTCCACTCTTAATTCTGGTATGCTGAACGAGAAAGATGTAGATGGAATGATAGGCAACAACTTCTTGAAACGTTTCAATATGCTGATAGATTTCAAGAGTAAAAAGATGTATCTACAGCCTAATAATTTGATGTATACTCCTTTCTACGACTTTCTGGTGAAATAGAGTGAAGCATATCTGAGAATGAATAGTCATTTATGCCATTTCCTAACTTATGATGAAGCATCGTTTCTGTAGTATTCATAAGGCGAAAATAATGGCTGAATTCTATCTTTGCTTGCTGTCAAAAGTATTTTGCTTATAGTCAAAAATGGGTTTGCTTGCTGTCGAATAATTTTTTAAGGAATAATGATGCGGAATGTAGTGATGCCTTGCGCTTTGTCTTGACGTAGCAAAAGGCTGCCTCCGCTTACTCGCATAATCTGACGGGAGAGGGAGAGCCCGATGCCGCTTCCTTCCGACTTCGTAGTAAAGAATGGGATGAAGATGTGAGAGGCTACGTCATCAGGGATGATACCAGCATTGTTGCTCACGTCGATTACTACAGAATCCTGCTCGTTGGTGTAGGCGTTTAGACGGATGAATGCGTTTGTTGTAGGCTCGTATCTTAAATCATTAAAAGCTTCTACGGCGTTCTTCAAAAGATTTGTCACTACGTGTGAGATAAGGCTCTCGTCGGCATAAGCCAACAAGTCCTTTGGCGTTACTTCTATTTCCACTTCATGATTGCAAAGCATTGCCATACGTTCGAGGAACGGCTCCACATAGAAGAGGGCAGGTTGAGGCTGAGGCACATGAGTGAAACGGCGATAGTTGTTGACGAATGCCAAGAGTTCGGTTCCGGTTTTATGTATGGTTTCCAGGCCTTGCTTCAGCTTAGCTTGCTCTGCCGGTTGCGGTTCTGCTGCGTTCTGCTTTTCGTTATTGAGTTCTTTCAGCAAGGTCTCGCTAAGCGAAGTTACCGGTGTGATGGTATTCATGATCTCATGAGTGAGCACACGAATCAACTTAATCCATGAGTCAACCTCTTGGTTGCTAAGTTCGTTGCTTACGTCGCTTAGGGCAATGATGCGCACATGCTTGTCCTTCAGCATAGCTTGTGTTTCATGCTTAGCCAGATGTTCATCCTTTAGTTTTCCTTTTACTTGGTTCATGTGTGTGAGCACATCGGTGTCAAGCAATCGGAGGGCGGCTTGGTTGTGCTGCAAGATATTGTCGTGGCTGTCTACCACCATTATGCCAGTGTCCACAGCATTCAATATCTGCTCGTAATATTTCTCTCGCTCCCTCTGCTCTTCTCTTGTATGCTGCAGGAAGAGCTTGATGCGGTTAAGAGATTGGTGCAGAATCTTATCCTCATTATTCCCCTTTTGTGTGGGAAAGTTGAAGGAGAAGTCACCATTGTCGATAGCATCAAAAAGGAAACTCACCTTCTTGATGTTACGGCGATAGTGGCGGTAGAGGCGAATATATCCAACTACAGCCACGAGCAAAAGCACAATAATAATAACCTTATTAATATCCATACCCTAAAAAACTATAGGATTTTTCTCTTTTCACTTTTCATTTTTCCCCTTTCTCTTTTCATTTTTCTCTTTTCTCTTTTCCCTTTAAATCCCGTATCGCTTGATCTTATTATAAAGCGTCTGTCGGGAAATGCCCAGTCTTGCTGCCACCACCGACAGATTGCCCTCGCATTCCTTGATGGTCTTCTCTATCATGCGACTTTCCATCTCGTCGAGTGTCTGCACCTCTTCCAATGGTTTCTCCCTTCTCGTTTGGTTGCCGCCGTCGATATCCTCAGCCGAAATCATTCCACTATCCGACAATATCACGGCTTTCTCGATGGCGTGTTGCAGTTCGCGGATATTGCCATACCAAGGCAGACTGATGAGTTTCCTCTCTGCCTCATCCGAAAAGCGTAAGTTTGTCTTGTTATACATGTCGCCATATTGACGAAGGAAACGGTTGGCGAGCGGAACGATGTCAGCCTTTCGCTGTCTGAGGGCTGGCAGTTCAAGGTGTATGGTGTTGATGCGGTAAAGCAAATCCTCTCTGAATTCGCCGTCGTTCACCATCTGCTGCAGATTGCGGTTGGTGGCACATACCAGTCGGACATTTATAGGAATCTGCGTCGACCCACCCACTCTTACTATGCTTCTACGTTGCAGGGCGGTGAGGAGCTTTGCCTGAAGACTATACGAGAGGTTGCCTATCTCGTCCAAAAATATTGTGCTACCATCAGCCAACTCAAACTTGCCCGGTTTGTCCACCTTGGCATCCGTAAATGCTCCCTTAACATGACCGAAGAGTTCGCTTTCGAACAATGTTTCTGTAATAGCTCCCATATCCACTGGCAGCATCTTCTTTCCACATCTTGTGGATAAACGGTGTATCTCATTTGCCAATACCTCCTTGCCCGTACCGTTTTCGCCCGTTATAAGGATGTTGGCATCGGTTGCAGCAACCTTTTCCACAATGTTTCTTAAATTGCTCATAATTTCGCTGTTGCCCCAGTACATCGTGCTATTCGAATCTTTTCCACTATGCTTGACCATAGCTTTGTCCGCAGCTTTATTCCTGTCTCTTGCCTCCAACAATGTACTGATCATCTTCTCGTTGTCGAAAGGCTTGACTATAAAGTCGGCTGCACCTTCCTTGATGCCCGTTACGGCAAGCTGTATGTCGGCATAAGCGGTGAAGAGCACCACCTCGGTCTTCGGACTAAGGCTCTTGATTTCTCTAAGCCAATACAATCCCTCATTGCCAGAATTGATGCCACTCGAAAAGTTCATATCGAGCAATACCACGTCGGGATGTTCCTCCCTCAATTTGGCTGGTATGGAGTTTGGGTTGGCTATGGTGATGATATTGGCGAATATAGAGTCGAGCAGCATTCTTACCGTAGTGAGAATGTTGCGGTTGTCGTCAACAATAAGTATCGTTCCTTGTTTCTTTATCATGGTAACAAAGCTACAAAATATCATCGGAAAAAAACTGCGATTGTCAAATAATTAGACAAAAAAAATGCTACATATCCCTTTCTGCAACTTTCTGGTAAGCAAAAAAGTCGGCTTCTTTTATCCTAAGACCATAACATCCAGAAACTTTATAGCCATACATGACATTTTTTTGAACTTGTTTTAAGGCATCGTTTCAATAGTCTTAATAAGGCTTGGATAATGTATACATCCAATCTTTGATCGCTATCAGATGTATCTATGCTTGCTATCAAACGAACTTTTGATTGCTATCAAATGTATCTATGCTTGCTATCAAACGAACTTTTGATTGCTGTCAAATGTATCTATGCTTACTGTCAAACGAACTTTTGATTGCTGTCAAACATCGGTAAAAAGCGAGGGGTATATACAAAAAAAAGGACGACACGAATCACTCGCACCGGCCTCTCAAAGAATAATGTTAACGAATGTTGGTTTTGGACTAAAGCAAAGCCTTAGAAACCGTTTACACGGTAAAGGCCAACATTGCGATAGTTTCAAAATCTAATAACATAATCTTTACCTTAAAATCTATCAAACTACTAACCTAATGAAAAAACATTGCATTCTCTCGAACACGTTGCAAAGATAATAATTTGTGTACGACCACGCAAAAAATCTGCAAGTTTTTTTTTGTTGTTTAACGATAATTTGACATAAATCAATAGTGCACCACGGTTTTTAATGCCTACAAACAGTAGGAGGTACAGTCTCCGAAGCGTACCACTCAAGCAGCATGCTATTAATACTATAGCAATTTGAGTGGTACGGTTCGGAGACCGTACCTCCTATTATAAAAACCATGCGCTACGCCTTACTTCTTAACAACTTTCTTGGCTGTAGCTTTTTTCTTGGCAGGTGTAAGTTTCTTTGCAGGCACAACCTTCTTGGCCTCAGCCTTAGTCTCAGCGGTCTCGGTCTTTGCCTTCTTCTCTACCTTAACCACCTCAACTGTAAAGATAAGTGTTGAGTAAGGCTTGATTTGTCCAGCCTTGCGCGAGCCATAAGCAATGTCCTGAGGAATATAGAGTTCCCATTTACTGCCCTCAGGCATCATGCAGAGAGCCTCTGTCCAACCCTTAATAACCTGGTTAGGACGGAATGTAGTGGTGTTAGGATTACGCTTGTAGCTGCTATCAAACTCGTTGCCGTCGATAGTATGACCAGCATAACGTACTGTTACCTCGTCGTCCTTCTCGGCTACAGCGCCCTTGCCCTCAACAAGCACCTTATACTGCAAGCCCGAAGGCAATGTCTTTACGCCCGGCTTTACGGCATTCTGCTTAAGCCAAGCCTCGTTTTCGGCCTTGTAAGCCTCCTCTGCCTGCTGCTTGGCAACCTGCATGGTGCTTTCGAAGTAATGGTTTGCAACCTCGTTCTTCATCACTGTTGTGTCGCCAAGCACAGCGTCTACAAAGCCACGGTTGAAGGTTACGCTATCAAGAACAAACTTGGTGTCTTTTACATCGTTGCTGACATTTGGGTATATGCGCGTCTCGAGCATCTGGGCTATCTGCAAGCCAGCATTGTGAGCAACAAACTGCTTGTCGCCACTACGCTCTATACCTTCCTTCAAGCCGTTAACAAACGACTGAATATTGGTAGAGTCGACACCAAACTGCTGCTTAACATAGTCCATAAGGCCACGTGTGGTGAACATACCAGCTGCATAGCTAAGCGAGTCGTTCTGGCTTATAAGCTTTACAGGAGCCTGCTGCTCGGTCTGCGCTTTCTTCTTATCCTTCTTATCTTTCTTTCCTGGGGTTACAGCAAACGCCGATGTAGCAAATACGGCGAGTGCAACAATCAATAGTTTCTTCATATTGTTTATTAAATTATATAAAACAGGGCGGCCTTTGTAGGGTCGCCCTTATGGTTTAAGCTGATTACTTGCCACCTACACTGATAAGTTCGATCTTGAATACCAGTGGAGAGTAAGGCTTGATCTGTCCCTGCTCACGGTCGCCATAAGCAAGTTCCTGTGGGATATATACTTCCCAAACCGAACCTGCAGGCATATGAACAAGAGCCTCTGTCCAACCCTTAATTACCTGGTTGGCACGCAATGTAACAGGCTGTCCGTTCTTGTAGCTGCTGTCGAATACAGTACCATCGATAAGGCGTCCCTCATAGTTTACCTTAACAACAGATGTGTCCTTAGGCATCTGGCCGGCACCTTCCTTGATAACCTTGTACTGAACACCTGAAGGCAATGTCTTAACACCCGGCTTCTTGGCGTTGGCAGTCATCCATTCCTCGCCCTTCTTCTTGAGCGGACCGTACTGCTCCTCCATGTTCTTAGCCTTGATAGACATCATCTTCATCTGAGCTACCTGACCAGCTTGCTCTACAGTCATAAGGCCCTTCTTGCCCTTAACACCCTGAATAAAGCCAGCCATGAAGTTCTTAAGCGAGATTGTCTTTGTAGAATCCTCGCCGAAGAGCTCGTGGTTGATGCCCTTAACCATACGGTTGCTAATCTGCTGACCAATCTGGATACCCATATAGTAGGCAGCCTTCTTCTTGTCATCACCTGCATTGGCACCCTCGTTAAGACCCTTGATAAAGGCATCCATATAAGTGGTGTCAATTTCCATCTGTGCAAGATACTGCTTCAGACCCTGAGTCTGAGCCATACCCATTGCATACGACAGAGTGTCTACGTCGTTCTTAAGGTTCGGCTTTGATGAAGTCGAATTGCCGCAAGATGCAACGATGCTTGCAGCAGCGATAGCCATAGCGGCTACGAATGTGAATTTCTTCATTTGTTTATAAATTGTTGTGTTTTTTTGTTTCTCCTTTTATACGACTTAAAGGCTACTAACCTTTTAGAGCACCTTGATAAGCTCAACGTCGAACACGAGTGCTGCAAATGGAGGAATGGCCTGACCTGCGCCACGCTCGCCATAAGCAAGCTGGTAAGGTATGAAGAAGCGATACTTGGCACCCTCAGACATAAGCTGTACACCCTCTGTCCATCCTGCAATAACGCCGTTAAGTGGGAATGTAGCGCTCTCGCCACGCTTGTAGCTGCTGTCGAATACTGTACCATCGATAAGACGGCCCTCGTAGTGACACTCAACAGTATCGGCTGCGGTAGGCTTCTTGCCTGTGCCCTCGTTGAGAACCTGATACATCAAACCTGAAGGCAATGTTACTACACCCTCCTCCATAGCCTTCTCGGCGAGCCAAGCCTCACCCTTGTCCTTGTTATCCTTATACTTCTCGGCTGCTGCGGCACGCTGCTTGGCCTCTTGCTGCTGGAAGAATTCTGTAACGATTGACTGCGCTTCCTGGTCGGTTACCTGCAAGTCATTGCCTGCGATAATGTCCTTTATAGCCTGTGCAAAATCATCAATATTGAGGTCTTCGGCTCCCATCTGTGAGAGCTGACGGCCAATGCCCAGACCCAAAGCGTAACTAAGTTTGTCCATAATTTTCTTCTATGTGTATTATTTTGTTTTTATTAATTTCGTGCAAATTTACTACTTTTCCCGGATATATGGCTTATATTCAGTATTTTTTGCAGTTTTTATTTCTTTGCAATATCAGCAAACTTCTGCATCCATTTTCCGCCTATCATACATGCTATACCTATGACAACGAACGGTATGCTGAGCAGCTGACCCATATCGAGAGGCAACGAGGCCTCGAATGCTTCCTGTATCTCCTTGGTGTACTCTATGAAGAAACGCGCTATGAAGATATAGGTAAGGCAAAGCCCGAAGAAGAATCCCGTACCAACACGCTGGGGCTTGCTTCTATACAAAGCCCAACCTATGAAGAACAGCAATGCGTAGGCTATAGCCTCGTAGAGTTGTCCTGGATGGCGTGGCATGCCGTCAACCTGCTGGAAGATAAATGCCCAAGGCACATCAGTAACCTTGCCTATTATCTCAGAGTTCATAAGGTTGCCCAGTCGGATAAAGCATGCCGTAACCGGTGTGGCAATGGCAATATTGTCGAGTACCTGCCATATGTTCATTTTGGTACGGCGAACGTACAGCCATAATGCAAGCATCAGTCCAAGCGTACCACCATGCGATGCAAGTCCGCGATAACCGGTAAATCGCCATCCACCACTTGGCAGAAAATCGATTGGTAGGAATATTTCCACAAAATGTTTCCACGACGAGAGGAATAGATCGGGCTGATAGAAAAGACAGTGTCCAAGACGTGCTCCTGCCAATATGCCTATAAAGCAATAGATAAAGAGCGGATCGAAGAGCGTGTCCTTTACTTGCTGCTCACGATACAGACGGTGCACTATGATGTAGGCGAGAGCCAAGCCTATGAGCCAACACAGCGAATACCAATGTATGGCAAAGGGGCCTAACGACAATGCCGTGTTGCTTGGATCCCATACGATGTAATTTAGTAGATTCATATTGGTTTACACCCTCCTACTGTGTCCGTATTGTTATACATTAAAGCGGAAGTGCATGATGTCGCCGTCTTGCACAACGTAATCTTTACCCTCGATAGATAGCTTGCCTGCCTCACGCACAGCAGCCTCTGAGCCGTACTGGATATAATCGTCGTACTTGATAACCTCGGCACGGATAAAGCCCTTCTCGAAGTCGGTGTGTATTACACCAGCACACTGCGGAGCCTTCCATCCCTTGTGATAGGTCCAAGCCTTAACCTCCATCTCGCCTGCTGTAATGAATGTCTCAAGATTAAGCAAGCTGTAGGCCTTCTTGATAAGGCGGTTTACGCCACTCTCTTCCAAGCCCAGCTCCTCAAGGAACATCTGCTTGTCCTCGTATGTCTCAAGCGACGCAATGTCTTCCTCGGTCTTTGCCGCGATAACAAGCATCTCGGCGCCCTCGCTCTTAGCTATCTCTGCAATCTGTTCAGAGTACTTGTTGCCGTTCTTGGCTGATGCCTCGTCTACATTGCAAACATAAAGCACTGGCTTGGCTGTAAGCAGGAAGAGGTCGTGAGCATAGCGTTGCTCCTCCTTCGACTCAAACTCTACGGTGCGAGCGTTCTTGCCCTGCTCCAACACTTCCTTGTAAGCGTTGAGCACACTTACTGCTACCTTGGCGTCTTTGTTATTGCCGATAGCAGCTATCTTAGACTGCTTCTGAAGCTGACTCTCAACAGTCTCAAGGTCTTTAAGCTGAAGCTCGGTGTCGATAACCTCCTTGTCTTCTACTGGATTGACACTGGCACCGCCCTCACGCACAATATTATCGTCGTCAAAGCAACGCAACACGTGGATAATAGCATCTGTCTCGCGTATGTTACCAAGGAACTTGTTGCCAAGACCCTCACCCTTAGAGGCACCCTTAACAAGTCCAGCAATGTCGACAATCTCGCAAGTAGCTGGAACAATACGGCCAGGATGAACTATCTCGGCAAGCTTGGTAAGGCGCTCGTCGGGCACTGTGATTACGCCTACATTAGGCTCAATTGTACAGAAGGGGAAGTTGGCTGCCTGCGCCTTAGCGTTAGAAAGGCAGTTGAAGAGAGTAGACTTGCCCACATTGGGAAGTCCTACAATACCACATTTTAATGACATGTCTTTATTTTGTTATTTCTTGTTTTCTTTGTTGATATCTTGTGAGGGGGTGCCTAATACAAGGAGGATTATTGCCTGTAACCTTGAGGGGTGATAACTGATACAAGGTGCAAAGTTACTGCTTTATATTTAAATAAGTGAATTTATTATCAATAAAACGAATACCCACTGTCGCCGTAGGCGGCAAATCATGCTTAAACTCGGGTGACTGAAAGGAACACAAGGAAGGAGAACCACACCAGACACGTCGCCGAAGGCGGCAAACCATGCTTAACCTCGGGTGACCAAAGGGAACCCGAGGAAAGAGACTACACACAACCATCGTCGCCGAAGGCGGCGAACTATGCTTAACCTCGGGTGACCAAAGGGAACCCGAGGAAAGGCGAACCATAACTTAACAAGCCTAATCCTTCATGTAATACTCCATATTAACCTCCACCCCAAACTCCCTAAGCAACGCCAACAATTCGTCTCGGAAGCTAACGCGCTTATGATGTTCCTTTTGACTCTTTATATAGTTTATTATCTTGTCTTTCTCCAACCAAGAATAAGACAAGGCACAGTAGGCTTTGGCCCACCCATTAAACCGTGGAAACAAGTCCGTATTACTCTTCATATACATATTTGTCGCTGTCTTAATATCACGCATAAAGTCGGACACAGCATAGGTTGGTGGCAGCTGTACAAACATATGGATATGATCAGGCATGCCACCTATACGATAAAGTACACAATTCTTTTGCTTGATGAATCCCCATATATAACGATAGAGATGCTCCTCGTGCTCTATTTTTATGACGGGGGCATTGTTCTTGGGACGAAAAACTATATGGTATAACAAATGGGTATAGCTCATAGATTCATTTTTATTGTTTGCCGCCTACGGCGACGAGGGGTTGTAGGGTTCGCTTTCCTCGGGTTCCCTACGGTCACCCGAGGTTAAGCATGATTCGCCGCCTTCGGCGACGAGAGGCTGTAAAGTACCTCTTTAGATATGCTTTCGTAAATGCTCTTTACCCCACAATTCTATAACTTCAAGGGTAATCGTTCCTTCATCACACAGACGGTCTATCCCCTCATCTGCCTTTTGAGCAAAGTAATTAGAAATAGTCTTTTTCATTTTGTTTCCATTTAGATAGTGTAAAAAAGTGAATAACATCTACTCTTTTCACTTTTTCCTTATCACCGTCAGTCCATCTCTCAGCGGTATTATCACCTGTTCCACCCTATCATCTTGCGCCACATGATCGTTAAAACGGCGTATTCCCTGGGTTTGTTGGTCATGATCGTAGGCGGGATCGGTTACATGACCGTCCCACAGAGTGTTATCGGCAAGTATGAATCCGCTTGGTCGCATAAGCTTAAGCACCATCTCGTAAGTCTCGACATATGTGCGCTTGTCGCCATCAACAAATGCCATATCAAACTCTACCCCAAGCTTAGGAGCCTCAACATTGGCATCACCAATGCGAAACTCAATATGTTCGGCTACAGGCGAGCCCTCAAGCCAAGGACGGGTAAAGTCTTCCATCTCGTCGTTTATCTCAAACGTCCATATCTTACCAACAACATTATTATCGCCAGAGCCCTTTGCACCATCGGTCCTCTTGCCTTGTTGGCCCGTGCTCTTTGCAATCTCAGCCAATCCTTCAGCCATACATATAGCACTATAGCCAGAAAATGTGCCCACTTCAAGGATGTTCTTTGGACGTATCATCTCGACAAACATCTTGAGCAGACGGCCTTGTAAATGGCCCGACGCCATACGTCCGTGTATGGTGTGTATATTAGTGGCACGGTAGAGACGATATAGATAATCGCCCTCAGGAGCCGAATGGGAAAGTACGTATTTCTCTAATTCTTCGGTCATAATAATATGGGTTACTGTCTGTTTAAGATTGCCTCGAGTGCGAGTCGGTAAGAGTCCATACCAAATCCGCATATCACGCCAAGGCAAGCGCACGATATCATTGACTTATGACGGAACTCCTCGCGCTTGTGCACATTACTTATATGCACCTCGATAACGGGAGCCTTGAGCGAACGAATGCAATCCTGTAGCGCTATGCTGGTATGTGTATAAGCCCCTGCATTAAGAATGATGCCGTCGTAGCCAAAGCCTATCTCTTGCATCTTGTCGATAAGACATCCCTCTATGTTGCTCTGATAATAGTCTATATGAACATGGGGATATTGCGCACGCAATGTCTTAAGATAGTCGTCGAATGTACTGTTGCCGTAAATGCCCGGCTCACGAGTGCCGAGCAGATTAAGATTGGGGCCGTTGATTATCTGTATTTTCATTATCATTTTTTGTTTTTATTGTAATTTATTACCAACCAGACGTGGCACCTCCACCACCTGTAGAGCCGCCACCAAAGCTTCCACCAAAGCTTCCGCCACCTCCAAAGCTTCCACCTCGTCTACCACTACCAAGCATTGAGCCTAATATAGCGGCGTTGGCCATAGCATTGCCAGAGTCGTCGATGTTCTCATCTTTAGTAACCATATGACCGCAATGCTTGCAAATATAAGTGGTTCGGCGAATCCTTCTGCCACCTCTACAGTTCTTTCCGGTAGACAAGCGCAATATCTGCGAGTTTACCTTCTGCAAAGCACCCTTCTTATGGCACTTTGGACAACGCTGTTGTACGCCCATAAGATATATGCACAGCAATGTAATGGCTACCATAGTGCCAAGAGCAACAATGACTCCTAACAGTCCATCATCCTCGTCATCGGTATTTTCTGGCTCCATCGAGCCGTCGAGTACCTTGGCAGCTGCCCTTACTCCGTCTATCATACCACCATTCCAATCACCTTGCTTAAAGTGCGGTATCATCTGCTGCATCTGAATGCGTTTCGACATAGCATCGGTCATAGTTCCTTCTATGCCGTAGCCTGTGGTGAAGCGCACTTTACGCTGGTCCATTACAAAAAGTATTAGCAGTCCATTGTCCGACTTTTTCTTGCCTATTCCCCATGTGCGGAACAACTCGTGGGCAAAGTCGAATATATCATCTTCACCGATAGAGGGCAACATAACAACCGCAGTCTCTATACCAGTCGACTTTTCCAGTCTGCCTAATATGGCATTGATTGAGTCGCGAGCTATGGGAGATAGTATATCTGTTGGGTCGCTAACATACTGACGCACGTCTGTAAGGCGCACGTTAGGCACGTCGCCAACGGTGTATTGTTTGGCATCAGCGGCATTTGCCTGCACAGCCATAAATAGAAACAGTAGGCAAGACAAAATCCTTATAGCTATATGCGAGCCGTGCTTATGCCCTGCCCTATTGTTATTTTTCAATAATCCAACGTTATTAGTCATAGCTCAAAAGTTGCTTTATCATAGCTTAAAGTCAAGCTCTTAGAACTCTACCTTGGGAGCCTTCTCGGCACCAGCCTCAGCCTCGAAGTAGTTCTTCTTCTCAAACCCGAACATACCAGCGAGTATACTCTTAGGGAAACGACGTATAGCCACATTATACTCCTTGGCTGCATCGTTGAAGTCCTTACGAGCCACATTGATGCGATTCTCGGTGCCTTCGAGCTGCGACTGCAGTTCAAGGAAGTTCTGGTTTGCCTTAAGGTCAGGATAATTCTCGGTAATGGCAAGTAGCTTGCCAAGAGCTGTAGTTACATCACCTTGCGCCTTTTGATATTGTGCAAGCTGCTGCGGAGTGCAGTTTGAAGGGTCTATCTTTACCTGAGTGGCTTGCGAACGAGCTGCCATTACAGCCTCAAGAGTCTCGCTCTCGTGCTTGGCATAACCTTTAACGGTGCTCACAAGGTTAGGTATAAGGTCACTACGGCGCTGATACTGTGTCTCAACGTTAGCCCACTTGTTGTCTACAGCCTCGTCCTGACCAACCAGTCCGTTATAACCACTAACACCCCAAAATAAAATAATAAGCACTACTGCGCCAGCTATAAGCCAGCCTAAATTCTTAGGTTTCTTCATAATTATTGTTTTCTTTTTTATAGTTATTGCTCCTTTTGTCTGTATACAAGTACAAATATAGTAATATTACTACAACAAACGTCAACTTTTTAAGGTTTTTCACTCACATTCTTCTATTTTGACCAATTGTAGGTCGGTCTATCTAAAAAACAACTCATTAGTTTGCCACATTGTTAAATAAGCAGTAACTTTGCATATAAGAAATAATTTAAAGACATCAATCATGCAAGAAACAAGACAAAACCGTATAGCACGCCTTCTGCAGAAGGATCTAAGCCTTATTTTCCAAAGTCAGACACGCGCCATGCACGGTGTTATGGTAAGCGTTACACGCTGCCGTGTATCACCCGACTTGAGCATATGCACTGCCTACCTCAGTATATTCCCCTCTGAGAAAGCTGACGAACTGATAAAGAACGTAACAGCCAACGAGAAGACTATACGTTACGAATTGGGCACACGTGTACGCAATCAGCTGCGTATCATACCCGAACTTAGATTCTTCATCGACGACTCTCTTGACTACATTGAGCGCATTGACGAGCTATTGAAGAAATAAACGGGGCACGATGAACTTTCCTTTTTACATAGCACGACGGTACATCTTCTCAAAGAAGTCGACCAATGCCATAAACGTTATATCAGCCATTTCGGTTGTCGGAGTGGCTGTTGCGACAATGGCATTGGTTATTGTGCTAAGTGTGTTCAACGGATTCCACGACCTCGTAGCGTCGTTCTTTACCAACTTCGACTCTCAAATTGAGATTGTACCTACAAGTGGAAAGACGGCACCTGCCGATGATCCAGTACTTACAAAGATTAGACAGTTGCCCGATGTAGCTGTTGCCACAGACGTTGTTGAAGACCAAGCCCTTGCCATCTACGGCAGACAGCAGCAAATGGTTACGGTTATGGGAGTGCAGAATAACTTCCAAGAACTTACCAACATTAACGATATATTATATGGTGACGGCGAGTTTACGTTGCAAGCCGCCAACCTATTCTATGCCATTCCGGGTATACGCCTGGCTCAAGACTTAGGTATGAGTGCCCGATTTGATGGATATCTCAAACTGTATGCACCTGTAAGACGCGGTCAACTTACAGAGTTTGCCGATCCAAGCGAAGGTTTTGTTGTCGACTCACTTATATCACCTGGTGTGGTGTATGCCGTAAACCAGGCAAAGTACGACCGTAACCGACTAATATGCTCGGTAGATTTCGCACGTCGCCTGTTCGATCAAGATGGTATGCTGTCGTCGTTGCAAATAAGACTGAAGCCTGGAACCAACCTCAACGATACCAAGAAGGAAATGCAAGATATAGTAGGCAACCGCTTCAGGGTGCTTGACCGATTTGAGCAGCAAGCCGATACCTTCAACATTATGCAGATAGAAAAGGTGCTGGCTTACGTATTCCTTACATTCATACTGATGGTGGCATGCTTCAACATAATATCATCATTGTCTATGCTCATAATCGACAAGAAAGACGATGCAATGACACTACGTAACCTCGGAGCTACCGACTCGCAGATAAGACGCATATTCCTGTTTGAAGGACGTATCATTTCGGCTGCAGGAGCTGTTGTAGGCATATTGTTGGGACTGCTGCTATGCTGGTTGCAACAAGAGTTTGGATTCGTACACATGGGCGACAGCGCTGGCTCGTTTGTCGTAAATGCCTACCCCGTTAGTGTTCACTATGATGATGTGGCTATAGTGTTTGTCACAGTGTTGCTCATAGGCTGGGCAGCAGCGTGGATTCCAACACGTAACCTAAAAGTACAAAGATGAAAAAGAACATAATATTCGACCTTGGCTGTGTGCTCGTAGGTCTAAATGCCGAGCGCTGCATCAAGGCTTTCAAGGAGATAGGATGCGGGGCCATTGCCACTTATGTGGAGGAGCACCGCACCGAAGACCTATTTCTTGACACCGAACTGGGACACATAAGTCAAGCCGAATTCTGCGATGAGGTGCGCCGCCTGTCTAACTCAACAACAAGCGATGACAACATTGTTTGGGCATGGAACCAACTTCTTACGGGCATTCCTGTAGAGAAGTTGCAACTGATAGAACGCCTTAAAACGGCTGGACACCGCATATTTCTGCTGTCCAACACCAATGTTATGCACTGGAACTATTGCCGCGACACCCACTTTACGATAGACGGAAAGACTGCCGACTTCTATTTCGACGGCATATTTCTGTCGTATGAGATGCACCTTAAAAAGCCTGATAGTGCCATATTCCAGCAAACTCTACTGAATGCAGGAATCGAAGCCAAGGAAACTCTATTTATAGACGATCTGAAAGAAAACTGCGAAGCAGCCGAAGCTTTAGGCATAACAACGCTGCACGAGACAACTGGTTTTGACTGGTGCCGAAACAAGAATCTATGGACAACAATATAACCAAGGATGCTTTCTGCGCCACAATAGGCTTCTTCGATGGCGTTCATCGTGGACATCAGTTTGTTATAAACCGACTGAAGGAGATTGCCAAAGACAGAAGGATGAAGTCGATGATTATAACCTTCGACCAACATCCTCGTCAAGTTGTACATGCCAACTATGTGCCGCAGCTTATTACATCTACCGACAATAAACTGCAACTGCTCGAAGACACAGGAGTAGACCATGTTGAGGTGTTGCATTTTGATATGCAGATGGCACAACTATCTGCCAAGGATTTTATGCAACATGTGCTACACGACCATCTTGGTGTGCGATGTCTGCTCATTGGCTATGACAATCGCTTTGGACACAACCGTGCAGAAGGTTTCGACGATTATGCTGCCTACGGCAAGAAAATGGGCATCGACGTACTGCTCAATACCCCAATAGATATAGACGGTATGCGTGTATCGTCATCACTTGTACGCCGTTTGCTTGTTACGGGCGATGTGTCTAAGGCTTGCCAATGCTTAGGACGTCCATTTCGTATAATAGGAAATGTTGTCCACGGATTTGAGGAAGGTCGTAAGATGGGGTTTCCTACCGCAAACATCGTTCCTATTTGCACAGAACAGCTTATTCCACAAACTGGCGCTTACGCCGTAAGCGTAAGTATAGATGGTGGCGAAAACATGCCTGCAATGATGAATATAGGCAACAATCCTACTTTTCAACGCAACTGCCAGACACTCGAAGCACACATCATAGGGTTTAATGGCGATATCTACGGACACCAAATAAGCGTGGACTTTATACAGCGATTGCGTGGCGAAAAGCGGTTTGACAGTATTGACGAACTTATGCTACAACTACATAAGGATCTCAATGCCACTAAAGAAATATTCAGGAACAATGGAATAGAAATTGCCAAAGGCAAATAAAAACAACTCAATATATGAAGAAAGCTATTATCGACTCTTTTATGTATGTACTCATCCTTGCCGCAATACAGATTGCAGTGGGTACTGTAACAACGTTTATTAGCCAGACTGCCGACGTAACACCAATGGTAACAACATTATGTTCTGTTATCAGCAGCGTTCTCACCATAGCTCTATTTGCCTGGCGCAAGTGGACACCGATGAGTGGTCAATACATCAACCAGCGTCAATGGTTCACACAGTTTTGGGTAATATGCCTTGCATTAGGAAGTGCTTTGCCTATGACTTTCTTCACAGAGCAGGTAGGATTAGAGTTGCCACCAGACTATACAAAGTTGTTTAAGGGTATGATAAACAGCGATCTCGGATTTCTTGCGCTTGCTATTCTTGCACCTATAGCCGAAGAAATGGTATTCCGCGGAGCCATACTGCGCCGATTGCTTGATGCATTTGACAAACGCTGGCATTGGGCTGCGATAGTTATAACGGCAGCACTATTCGGTATTGTACATCTTAATATGGCACAGGGTATAAATGCTTTCGTTATGGGTCTGTTGCTTGGATGGATGTATATGCGCACACGTAGCATTGTGCCTGGCATCATATTCCACTTTGCCAACAACACTATGGCGTTCTTCTTGTACCGCCTCTTTCCCAATGCAGCCGACAAAACACTTGTAGAGTTCTATGGGGGCAATATGACTAATGTACTTATGGCCGTTGCCTTCTCGCTTATGATATTCGGTGCTGCACTGTACCAACTCAACTTCCGCCTACAGCCTAAAAGATAAAACATAAACCAACAATACTCTATTAAGGGACAATGCCAATGAATAATATAGGATTTAGGGACATAACCGTTGACTACGCCATACGCATGTGTGGAGGTACATATATCAACGGCGATATACTACTGATTGACGAAATGGCCAATCTACCATTGCCTAAGGAACCACGACGCATGCAATGTCTGCTTGTAGGAATGTGCCTTAAAGGTTCGGCACGCTACTTTGTAGACGCTGTGGAACATGTAGTGGAAACTGGTGACATTATTATAATTAATCAAGGACGTGTTACATACGACTGTACGATGACACCCGACTGTCGTGGCATTGGTGTAATCATTGACTACAACTTCTTTAAGGAAACGATAAAGAGTGTACACGAACTGTCGTCGTTATTCCTTTTTGCACGCAACCATCCCGTATTCCGTCTGCCAACAGAACGTGCCAACTTCATACGCGACACCTTCTTCCAAATTAAGGCAAAGATAAACGAACCCGATAACCACTTCCGTAGACAAATGGTACAGTCGCTGTTCCTTACTATGGTGTACGAGATGTGTAACGTTATCTATTCGGTGCAAGCAAAGAACGACGAATGCAACTCAAGAGCCGAAGAGATATTTACAAAGTTTCTGCTACTTGTAGAGGCCAACTTCCGCACCGAACGACGTGTGGGTTGGTACTCTGAACAATTGTGTATATCACCAAAATATCTATCAGAAACAGTGAAGATGGTATCCAAACGCACTCCAAGCGAATGGATAGACTCGTATGTAACAATGGAGCTACGTATGCTCTTCCGCAATACGCAGAAGAGTATAAAAGAAATTGCCCAAGAACTAAACTTCTCTAATCAGTCGTTCTTAGGCAAATACTTTAAAGAGCATGTGGGCATGTCGCCGTCGGAATATCGCCGTTCTTAACACGCTGGCGCACGCTCTCCATAATTTCAGTAAGCTCGTCTACGGTTGTAGCACGCAACATGGCTATACGAGTTTGACGAAAGTCGGGTATTCCCTTGAATATCGGCGACGCCGCAATATGTCGACGTGTATGCAGAATGCCACGATACTCGTCAATGCGCTCTACATCGATACGTAGTTGTTCAAGCAGAATATCGAGCTTGCGGTCGAATGTAAGCGTAGGGTCAACTGGTTTTCCGTCAAGATAATCACGCATCTCCTTGAATATCCATGGGCGTCCAAAGGTGGCACGTCCCACCATAACAGCATCCACACCATAACGCTCAAAGGCTTCCTTAGCTTGCTCGGGTGTACAGATATCGCCATTGCCGATAATAGGGATATGTATGCGTGGGTTGCGTTTAACCTCGCCTATCAATGTCCAGTCGGCATCGCCAGTATACATCTGCGCACGTGTTCTACCATGGATAGTTAGTGCCTGTATACCACAATCTTGCAATTGTTCGGCAAGGTCGGTAATAACAAGATTGTCCGAATTCCATCCAAGACGTGTCTTAACTGTAACTGGTGTATTGACAGCCTTTACTACCTCGCGAGTTATCTCAAGCAAGAGAGGTATATTCTGTAACATTCCAGCACCAGCTCCCTTACCTGCTACCTTCTTAACTGGACATCCAAAGTTTATGTCGATAACATCAGGATGTGCCTGCTCTACTATCTTGGCGGCCTCAACCATCGACTCTACATCCCTTCCGTATATCTGTATACCAACAGGGCGTTCCTCATCACTGATGTTAAGTTTCTTTAGTGTAGCGTTTACCGAGCGTACGAGTGCCTCGGCACTTACAAACTCAGTATACACCATTGATGCTCCGAAGCGTTTGCACAAGTGTCTGAAGCCTATGTCGGTTACGTCTTCCATTGGGGCGAGAAACAAAGGCTGCGGTCCAAATTCTATATTTCCTATCTTCATTATTGTTCTGTTGTTTCGTTGGCTTGGGGTATATAGCCGTTGATTTTTCTATATATCGAGTTGTTTATGTCTTCTGTATCAAAGTTGACAAGTATGCCTATGTGCTTATTGCATATCTTCAGATAAGTCAATAGTTGCTTATGATGAACCGGCTCTATCTCCTTAACTGACTTGAGTTCTACAATAATAGAGTCTTCTACTAACATATCTATACGCAATTTCGATTTAAGTTGTACACCATTATAATATAATGGAACCTCTACTTGGGTCTGAACCTTTAGTCCGTCCCATCTTAGTTGTTGGCAAAGGGCTTCCTCGTATACCGATTCAAACAAGCCCGGTCCAAAGTACTTGTATACCTTAAATATTGCACCACGTATCTTATATGTTATTTCATTTTCGTGCATAGCTTGTAGTTTGTTTTATGTTATAACCTATATCTTTTTATTGTATCTCTTTGGTGTACCCTATTGATGTACTTCCCACAGATCTCACAGATTTCACAGAATCCTAACGGGCTTAAGGTTTAGGAATTCACAGAGCGTATAGACGCTACGCGTCATACGACAGAAATCACAGAAATGATTGCACACATTCTTATAGAAATGATTGCATTACCCTCTTGTACCCAACATTTCGGTGAATTCTTGCCTCGCGAAGCGTAGGCTCTTCTGTGAATTCGAGAAATACACCCCGTTAGGCTTCTGTGTCATCTGTGAAATCTGTGGGAACTATAACCTTAAAGAGCCATTGGAACTATAACCTTAGAGAGCTATAACCTTAGAGAGCCATTAGAACTATAACCTTAAAGAGTAAACCCGAAGGCCCTGTCATAGTCCTCGCTATTGCCCAGCTTGCCATTGATAAGGCAAACAAGCTCTACGACAGCACGCAGACAGAGCCTGCCATCCGACTTGCGGAAGATATCCTGGTTGAACACATAACGCAAGCCCTCTTTGCGCACACCAAGCTTAGACACAAACACATCGTCGCTACGCAGAGGTTTCTTGTATTGCAGATTCATACGTGCGACAACGGGGTCTACACCCTGTTCGTGCAGCTTGGCAAAACTTACACCAAGCGACATAAGGTACAGATGACGTGTATGCTCGGTGTAATGCAAATAGTTGGCATTGTTTACAATACCTTGGATATCGCACTCGTAATCTCGAACCTCCATTTCGGTTTCAAAAACATATTGTGGTTGCATTAGATGAATTATTGGTTTTAGTGATACATATTATAGATAGAATATGCCTTCCGGTCCCTCATTACAAAGTAGGTCAAGCACAGACATATTAGACTGAAAACCATGTCGTGAGACATACACTTGATAATAAGGACGTGGGGCGAATAATGGGTCTGCTGCAGGATGCTTGGGACGTATAACATCACGTAAATCATCAGCACCTAGAAGTGCCGCATCGGCATAGCTGTCGGTAAGACTTATGTTTGGTCGAACGTCAAGCAACTCACACAACTTATCCACTATCTCCATATTAAAGTCGAATAGATACTTCCACTTACGCTCAAAGAAAGGACGCAGATCGTCGGCATAATAGTCGAAGAATGGACTCTCGCCATAAGCCGACACAATGGCATTCCAATGCAGGTGTCGCCACTCTCCATGATCACTTATTCGTATATCACGCATCGGACACTTAGCTCCTTCAAAGCGTTCAATAGGCACCGTTAAAGCCTGTACGCCATTAGCTGTGGCTATGACACAACGGTTACGGTAAGTCTGCTTACAGAAGTTGTCATTACGTTCAACGTACACCTTATTATATATATGCAACTTCTGCATCCATTGCACTGGCGGAAAATAAGCCGACGACAATAATGCCGTACTGCCAATGACATGTCCGTCTGTTGTGTGGAGAATACTATTGGTTGTTGATTCTGACATTGTTAATTAGTTACATAATAATATGAAACGCCCTGTAAGAGCAAAAGCTTTCTAATTCATTACTTTTGCCCTTACAGGGCGTATAGCTTATGGCTACTTCTTTTCCTTAATCTTTATTATGGCATATATCGCAACATGATGCAGCACCAATGCCACAACATTCAACAATATATAATACAGCCACTGCATCCAGTCGCTTTCTTGCCTCTCAATGTCGTAGCCTATAAGCGAGAACAGAATGCTCGCCACTATAAACATACCAAGATACAGGAAGAAGTCTTGAAACTTGTGCTTATCTCTGTATCTTGAGATTTGCGATATTATTTTGCCTAACATAGAAATTAAGTATTAAAGTCATTATTTACTTGATATTGTCCACAAAGCGGAACAAACGACTCCAGCGTATGCCATTAAATCCGCTATGATCTGGATCATGACTCCACCAAATGAATATCGGCTTGCCTACTATATGGTCTTCAGGAACAAATCCCCAGTATCGCGAATCGAGCGAATTATGTCTGTTGTCACCCATCATCCAGTAGTAGTCCATCTTGAAGGTATACTTCTTTGCCTCCTTGCCGTTGATGTATATCTTTCCGCCATGCACCTTGAGGTCGTTGCCCTCGTAAACACGTATCGGACGCTCGTATATGGCAATGTTGTCCATAGTAAGGTTGATGGTAGCACCCTTCTTCGGAATCCATATAGGTCCGTAGTTGTCTCTTGTCCAACCCTTATATCCATTAAGCGGATAGATGTCCCACCATGTAGGATCGTTTACTGGTGTAACACTTTCCACTATATCCTTGCGTGCACGCAGCGCCTTAACCGAAGCATTGGTCAGAGGCAGATAACCTGCAGTGTTAAGACTGGCAATATCCTCCATAGAGATACCGAGTTCGTCAATAAACTCAAGAGGCAATTGTCCGCGCAGCTTCACGTAATAAGAATACTGCACATTATCGGGCTCTTTGTTGGCACGTCCGTCTGTATAGACAATGTGGTTCTTTATTTGCAGAGTCTGACCTGGCAAACCAACACAACGCTTTACGTAATTCTCACGACGGTCTACCGGTCGTGTTATCACGCTGCCATACTCTTCAGGATTAGAGTTTATAATATTACGTCCCTCGGCATATATCTTCGCAAAGAAGTCAAGTCGCTGCTGGTACGACATACTATCCAAACTCGGCATCATGCCATTGTGCTGTTGTACATACTTACCCTCGCCCAGTCCATAGACAAGACGATAGAAGTCTTGTGCCTGATATTGCGGTGCCGAGCAAAGTGTATCACCAGCAGGATAGTTGAACACTACAATATCGTTCTGCTCAACATGTCCCAATCCCTTTGCACGTTCATACTTCCACTGTGGCCACTCTATGTACGAAGGACATTCAAACACCGGCAATGTATGCTGTGTAAGGGGCAACGTAAGAGGAGTCTGTGGCTTGCGCGGTCCATAGCTAACCTTCGACACAAAGAGGTAATCGCCTGTCAAGAGCGACTTCTCCAAAGACGAAGATGGAATGACATAGTTCTGGAAGAAGAACAGATTGATAAAGTAGACAGCCACGAGTGCAAACACGATAGCGTCTACCCACGACATTATGAAACGTGTTGCGCCTTCTTTGTCGCGCCACCATTGCCACTTTATGCGCTTGGTTATGTAAACGTCGAAGATAAACGGCAGGACAAGGAGTCCCCACCAACTCTCAATCCAGTAGAGAAAGAGTAGGTACAACACCGCTACGACGACAAACTTGGCCCACTGCACCTTAGGGTTGAGGGTCTTCTTTTCCTTATCGGTCATTGTAGTTGAATTGTTGTTATTAGAATTTGAAGAGATCGCTTGTTGTCAGCAGACCTGAGTGTTGCTGTGTGTATTCGGCTGCAAGCACTGCACCAAGAGCAAATCCCTTACGCGAATGAGCATCGTGAGTGATGTTTATGCAATCGGCCACACTGTCATATATAATAGAATGTATACCAGGAACCTCATCACGGCGAATGCTCTCAATGGCAAGCTGGTCGGCAGCTACATTATTGGTTCCTTCTACAGTACCGTCAGCAAGATGCTGCTCGCCCTTAACCCATGATGTCTTACGGTCAAGATCGTTCACAATCTCTTCTGCAAGAGTGATGGCTGTACCCGACGGAGCATCAAGCTTGTGGATATGATGTGTCTCCTCCATATGTACATCATACTGTGGGAACTGGTTCATAATTTTAGCCAAATAGCGGTTTACAGCAGAGAAGATAGCTACACCGATAGAGAAGTTAGACGCCCAAAACAATGTCTTGCCTTCTTCTGTACACATACGACGAACGTCGTCGCCATGATCCTTCATCCAACCAGTAGAGCCACTTACTACCTTAACACCAGCCTTGAAGGCACGCAAATAGTTGCCATATGCTGCTGTAGGCGATGTAAATTCTATAGCAACGTCTGCTGATGCAAACTCTGGTGAATCGAAATCCTGCTGATTGTCAATGTCGATGATGCTAACAATTTTGTGGCCACGCTCTTTGCAGATAGACTCAATCATCTTGCCCATCTTGCCGTAGCCGATAAGTGCTATGTTCATTGTATTTAAAATTTTTGTCTGTTTATGCTTATGAATATCACTTGCAAAGTTAATTAAAAAGGTTGGTATACGTTAAAAAGCATAGCATTTTTAGACATTTATAATAAAATGTGGCATTAGTTGTTGGTATAAAACGGAAAAAGTGGTATTTTTGCTACCCGATTTTTAAGAAATCATTTACATTTGATAAAAACAATTATGAAAAGAGTTAAGTTTATTTTGGCACTTGCATTTCTCTGCATGTGCACCAGCAGTATTCAGGCACAAAGCATTAAGGACATTCTTGAGGGTGTGGTAAACACCGTTGTTGGCGACAAAGCTACAAACGCTAAATCTATAAAAGGCACATGGAAGTATAGCGGACCAGCTTGCGAATTTGAGAGCGACAACCTGCTTTCCAAGGCTGGCGGCACTGCCGTTACCAACAAAATAAAGAAAAGAGTAGCTCCTATTATGAAGACTCTCGGCATCAACGGCATTGTATACACATTCGACGGCGAAGGCAACTATACATCAAAGATTAAGAAGCACGAGACTAAGGGCACATACGTGTTCAATGAGAAAGACAAGACCATAACCTTTACACCGGCTATTGGTATGCCTTACACAGCATACGTCGTTACCCAAGGCTCGACAATGACCCTTACCTTCAATGCCGATAAGCTGATGAATACATTGAAGACCATATCAAACGCCACATCAAAACTTAGCACAACATCGGCTATTGTAAACAGCATTCTCGGCAGCTACAATGGCATGCGTATTGGTTTTGAGCTAAAGAAATAAAGAAATCTTTAAACAGTAACAAATGGAGCAGTTTCGACGTCGTTACATACGCTACCTAAAACTTGAGCGCAACTACACCGCCAACACTATAGAGGCGTATACCCACGACCTCGACTATCTGCTGAACTTTATGAGGTGCGAGAACCTGAGTGTCTATGACATCAGACTCTCGCACCTCGAAACATTTGCAGCCACTATTCACGAGTTTGGAGTGTCTGCCACAAGTCAGGCACGTATACTTAGTGGTATAAGGGCGTTCTTCCGCTTTCTTGTTCTCGACGGAGTATTGACCGACGACCCTGCAGAGCTGCTTGAGTCACCATCTATAGGCGAACATCTTCCTGAAGTATTGTCAACAGAAGAGGTTGACCGTATGGAGCGCGCAATAGATCTATCTAAATGGGAAGGACAACGCAACCGTGCCATAATAGAAGTACTGTTCTCGTGCGGTCTACGTGTATCCGAGCTTATAAACTTGCGCTTTAGCGACATATCTGTCAAGAATAAGTTTCTGCGCATAGTGGGCAAGGGCGACAAGGAACGTCTTGTACCAATATCTGATACCGCCTTAAACGAGATACAACTATGGCTGTTCGACCGCAACTTGATGAAAGTAAAACCAGGCGAGGACGACTATGTGTTCCTAAATAGGCGCGGTGCTCATCTCACCCGCACCATGATTCTTATTATGATAAAGAATGTGGCTAAAGATGCGGGCATCACCAAGACTGTATCGCCACACACGCTACGCCACTCGTTTGCCACTGCTCTACTGCAAGGCGGCGCCAACCTTCGTGCCATACAGGAAATGCTTGGACACGAGAATATCAAGACTACACAGATATACACCCACATCGACATCACCACATTGCGCGAAGAGATTCTCAACCATCATCCTCGAAATATGAAGAAAAACAAGGATTGATTAATGACCAAAACAAAAATAACGCCTATTACACTGGAGGGTATACTCCGTGTAATAGGCGTTAAGTATATATATCCTATCCTATTTTATATGGCTTACTTCTGAAGCAAAGCCATAGTGTCCTTAGCAATCATCAACTCCTCGTCGGTAGGAATCACACATACAGTAACCTTTGAATCGGGAGCTGAGATAATAGCCTCCTTGCCACGTACCTTGTTTGCCTCAGCATCCATCTTAACGCCAAGGAACTCAAGATCCGAGCAAGACTCAAGACGAGTACCAATCTGATTCTCTCCTACACCGGCTGTCCATACAATGATGTCTACACCACCCATAGCTGCGGCATAAGCGCCAATGTACTTCTTGATGCGGTAGTTGTACATCTTAAGAGCAAGCTGTGCACGCTCGTTGCCCTCGTTAGCAGCGCTCTCAATCTCACGCATATCCGAAGAAATGCCTGTGATACCGAGTACACCGCTCTCCTTATTAAGGAAGTCAGCCATTTCCTGAGGCTTTTTGCCAAGCTTCTCCATAAGGAATGTTACGGCAGAAGGATCGATATCGCCCGAACGGCTACCCATCATTACGCCGGCAAGCGGAGTGAGACCCATTGATGTGTCTACACACTTACCAAACTTAACAGCTGATACAGAAGCACCATTACCGATGTGGCAGGTGATGATACGCTGTGTTTTGATGTCGCGACCGAGGAACTCGCACACACGCTGTGATACATAACGGTGGCTGGTTCCGTGGAAACCATAACGACGTACATGATACTTCTCGTACAGCTCATAAGGAATAGCGTAGAGATAAGCGTAATCTGGCATTGTGCTGTGGAATGCATTGTCGAACACACATACCTGAGGTGTATTAGGCATAAGTTTGTCTACAGCACGCAAGCCCTTAAGGTGTCCTGCATTGTGTACTGGTGCCAGGTCGCAAAGACTTTCTATACCATCCTCTACCAACTTGTCTACTATAACGCTCTTCTCGAAGAGGTCGCCACCCTGCACAATACGATGACCTACAGCATCAATTTCGTCGAGACTCTTGATAGCACCGAACTCAGGGTTGAGAAGACACTGGAATACGAAGTTAACGCCTTCCTTATGGTCAGGCATGTCGTGCATAATCTTCTTCTTCTCGCCGTTAGGCAGAGTTACTTTTATGAAAGCTTCGTCAAGACCGATACGCTCAACACCGCCAGCAGCGAGCACCGAGTTGTCGTCCATGTTATAGAGCTTATACTTGATGGAAGAACTTCCGCAGTTTAAAACTAAGATTTTCATGAGTTTTGAATTATGAGTTTTGAATTACTTCTTTGCGTCCATTGCCTGGCAAGCTGTGATAGCTACCATGTAGTAGATATCGTCTACTGAGCAACCACGAGAAAGGTCGTTCACTGGACGGGCAATACCCTGAAGAATTGGACCAATAGCGATAGCATCGCCAAGACGCTGAACAAGCTTGTAGCTGATATTGCCAACCTCAAGGTTAGGAACGACAAGCACATTGGCATGACCAGCAATAAGGCTGCCAGGTGCCTTCTTCTCGCCTACAGCAGGAACAAGAGCTGCATCAGCCTGCAATTCACCATCGAGCTTAAGCTCAGGAGCCATCTCGTGTGCAAGACGTGTAGCCTCAACCACCTTGTCTACTACCTCATGCTTGGCTGAACCCTTTGTTGAGAAACTAAGCATAGCAACACGTGGGTCCTGAATACCAGCAACCGAACGGGCTGTCTGTGCAGTACATACAGCAATCTGAGCAAGCTGATCGGCTGTAGGAACCGGTGTTACGGCAACGTCGCCCATAACGATGATACCATCGTCGCCATATTGGTGCTCGTGTGTAAGCATAAGCATAGCACCGCTAACACATGTCACGCCAGGAGCACACTTGATAATCTGCAAAGCAGGACGCAGAGTATCGCCTGTTGTGCTTAATGCACCTGAGATCTGACCATCAGCACCCTCTGTCTTGATAATCATGCATCCAAGGTAGAGAGGATTCTTAACAAGCTCACGAGCCTGCTCGATAGTCATGCCCTTCTTCTTGCGAAGCTCGGCAAGAAGCTCTGCATACTCCTCGGCTTTGGGGTTATTAAGCGGATCGACGATAGTAGCCTTGTCGATGTTGTGGAGATTCCACTTTGCGGCAAGCTCTTTTAGTTCGTCGGGGTTGCCGATGAGGATGAGTTCGGCAATACTGTCGGCCAGTACGCGGTCGGCTGCTCTAAGTGTGCGCTCCTCAGTAGCTTCGGGGAGCACAATGCGTTGTTTGTCGCTCTTAGCGCGCGCAACGATGTGTTCAAGTAAATTCATATTAGTTTATAATATAATGTTGATTTGTTTCGTTTTGTCACATTGACTTTGCAAAATTAGTAAAAATAAATGAGCTACGTACCACGCAGCTCATTTATTTTTCAATTGATATATCGCAAGTTGCTAAAATCCTCGTTTTAGCACACAATCAGTCTATAAAATGCTCTCTGCCATGGCTTTTCCCAGAGCCTCGCAAGCCTTTCGTGTTTCTTCGCTAAGGCTTTGCTTTATCTCTGCCGGTTCGCCTACGAGTTCAAATTTTGCTGTTGTCTCGTTCCATTCCTTTATCTTCTTAACAGCCTGGCCTGCCCATGTGCACGAGCCGAATATTCCAAGCTTGCGACCCTTTATGTTGCGTCCGCCTATCTCGGATAGCAGACTCTCCATCTGTGGATACAGACCATTGTTATAGGTTGGAGCACCAAGCACCATAGCGTTATACTTGAAGATATCGCTCAGTATATACGAGTGGTTGGTGCGCGACACGTTGTGCATAACTATATTCTTAACGCCTGCCTCGCTCGCAGCACGTGCTATAACCTCTGCAGCACGCTCGGTGTTGCCGTACATAGAACCATAGCAGATAACGAGTCCTGGCTCTGCATTATATAAGCTTAGGCGATTGTACTCGGCCATAACGCGCTCAATATACTCATGCCATACAGGTCCGTGTGTTGAGCATATATAGTCTATCTGCACACCAGATAGTTTTTTCAAAGCCTGCTGCACGGGTACACCATACTTGCCTACAATATTAGAATAATAGCGACGCATCTCGTCCCAATATATGTCACAGTTCATATGCGAGTCGACAAAGGCTCCATTCAGTGCGCCAAAGCACCCGAAGGCATCACCTGCGAACAGAGTGTGCGTTGTTTGGTCGAGTGTAACCATTGTCTCTGGCCAGTGCACCATAGGTATTAGCACAAACTGCAGCTCATGCTTACCCAAACTAAGCGTATCGCCATTCTTTACTTCCAATATCTCGCTTGCATCCTCGCCCACATGATAGTATCCGCGCATCATATCGAACGTCTTCTTGTTTCCAACAATACGTGCACCAGGATAATATTGCTTGATAAGAGCAAGCGAGCCACTATGGTCGGGTTCCATGTGATTCACAATGATATAATCGATTTGACGGTCGCCAATCACCTGACGAATATTGTCGAGATACTGCGGAAAGAAGTCGGCCTCAACAGTATCTACGAGTGCTATCTTCTCGTCGTTGATGATGTATGAGTTGTAGCTCACACCGTAAGGCAATGGCCACAGACCTTCGAATATATCCTTGTGTCGGTCGTTTACGCCAACGTAGTGGATGTTGGATGTAATTTCTGTATTCATAATTGTTTCAAGTTTTTTTTATGATTTTGTACTTGTTCGTTTTTATACTTCAATGCTGTTACGTATTGGCTTCATTATTGTGCCACTCTATTCCTTGTTTTCAGGCTCTCGCCAAAATCCTTGGATATATAGTTGAATATGTCCTTGCAGCAATCGGCAGCAAACTCCATGGCACACTCTATCAGCTTATCCCATGTGCTCTCATCAAGTCCGCGCTCTATATCAGCCCTTGTTACACCATATTTAATAAGGCCATACACCAGTCCGGCATTAAAGTTGTCGCCGGCACCTATCGTACTAACAGTATGGATGTGCTCTACTGGATATTCCTTTTTAAAGCCACCGTCCGATAAAACAGTTACGGGCTGTGCACCGTCGGTATATACAAGGCGCTTGCAGTAGAACGATGTGTCTGCCCTATACACACGCTCAGCGGTGTCCTTATGATAAATCTCGTTGAAGTCGTCACGCGAACCTCTCACTATATCAGCATACTCAAGGTTCTCTATAAGATTAGGTGTAATCTTCATCACATCATTACGATGTGCAGGACGGAAGTTTACGTCGTAATAGATGATAGCGCCACGACTGCGTGCCAGCTCAAGCAATCCCAGTACTTGGTTGCGCATTGCCGGATTAACGGCATAAAACGAACCGAACACCACAATATCGTCGGCATTAATATCAGGATAGACAAAGTCGGCGTGGTTGATATTTGTGTCGCGGTAGAACACATAGTCGGCATTGTTGTCGCTGTCGAGAAAGGCTAACGATATTGGCGACTTGCTTTCCATACACACATTAATGCCCGATGTATCTACATTGTTGTCCTTAAGAAACTGGCGTACATGCTCGCCCACCCTATCATCGCCTGTCTCTGAAAGGAATGTAACATTCACACCGGCTCGTCCCAACGACACTATGCCATTGAATGTAGAGCCTCCTGGTACTGCTTCTGTAGGCTTGCCGTTCTTGAAGATAATGTCGAGCACGGTCTCTCCTATACCTATTACTTTTCGCATATCATTTATCTTGATTTTTCTTATCAGTTTTGACGGGTGCAAATATCTGAATTTTTCGTGAAAGAACAAAGAGTTAGGAGCGTTAATTTTTTGTGCAAAGCGAGCCTTGTACCGCCTGCATCACTCTAAGCCAGTTGCCACCCCATATCTTTGCCATATCCTCTTCAGAGAACTTATGGCGCAACAGTGCCTTGGTAAAGTTTATCAGCTCTGATGCATTGGCAAGTCCAGGCACACCACCATCGCCATCGAAGTCGGTACCCAAGCCTACATAATCGATGCCCATAATATCTACGGCATGGCACAAATGCCTTATTGCGTCGTCTATACAAGCCTTGCCATCGGTGCGTAGGAAACCGTTGTATATAGTTACCTGACATACACCTCCCTTTGCTGCAAGAGCCCGCATCTGGTCATCGGTAATGTTGCGCGGCACATCGCACAAAGCCTTGGTGTTGGAGTGAGAGCACACGATAGGTGTCTTAGATATCTCAAGAGCGTCATAGAAGGATCTCTCGCTGGCATGACTAAGGTCTACCATCAGTCCAAGCCTATTCATCTCGTGTATAACCTTCTCGCCAAACTGCGACACACCGCCATATGTATTAGCCGAGTTACGTGCCGAGTCGCATATCTGATTGTCTCCATTATGGCACAATGTGATATACACGATGCCACGTTTGGCAAAGTGCTCCACATTCGTCAAGTCATCTTCTATAGCCAGTCCGTTCTCAATACCAATCATAACCGACTTCTTTCCTGCCCGCTTGTTAGCTTCAAGCTCTGCCCTATTGCGAGCCAAAGCCACATAATCGGAATGTGCAAGCACCGTCTCGTCTATCTTGTCGAATATAAGATCGGCATAAGCACGCGGTCCATCCACATCAAACGGAGCTATGTCTACAAAGTGTTCGCCCTCTTTAGGCTGTGGCAGATAAGCCACCATAGTTACAGCATCCGTACCTCCATCGCGCATCTTATGCAAGTCGTAGCAGATGCGCGGGTCGCGATGGTCGAAATCAATATTTCTCGGAAAGAACATAGGTGTGTCGCAATGCGAGTCGATGGTAAGGTTGCGACTGTGAAAACGTCGTGCCTCTTTCATTATGCCCGCCTCGTCAACAAGCCATTTAAACAGCGGCTGACCATCCTTGCCTAACCATTCGGGATGCCATTGCACGCCCAAGATGGCCTTATGCTCGTTGCTCTCTACTGCCTCAATCACTTTATCGGCCGACATAGCCGATACACGCAGATGTTCGCCTACCTTGTCCACAGCCTGATGGTGGAACGAGTTGACAAACATTACGTCGTTGGGATATATATCTCTAAGCAGGCTACCCTCCTCTATGTGTATGCTGTGAGTAGGTTCCTCACGGTCGGCATCCTGCGAATGTTTAATCCTGTTGTCGGTCATAGGCAGATCTTGCTCGATATGTCCGTCAAGAGCAATGGCAAGAGTCTGCATACCACGACAAATGCCCAGTATAGGCAACTGTCTATGATATGCATATCGTGTAATCATAAGTTCGGGCAGGTCGCGTTCTCTATTTATATGATGCAATCCTGGTGCGGGCTCGTCGCCATGCCACAGAGGGTTGAAATCGGCACCTCCGGTAAGCAGCAAAGCATCTATCTGGTCGAGTGTAGACAATATAACGTCGTTATTGTTTACGGGTGGAATAAGCAACGGAGTGCCTCCCGCCTCCACTATCTGTCGATAGTAAGCCGATCGCAATGTGGCATCTATGCCCTCATAATTTGTAGTTATGCCCACAACTGGGCGATTTGGAATGCGTGGAGCATTGCAGTCAAGTTCGTTGAAATGTTCGTGTAGACAATATGATTCCATAATATATATGTATAAACCAAACGCCCTGTAAGGGCAAAAGCGTTTTTCTCAATGCTTTTGCTCTTACAAGGCGTCTTCATTGTTGTTACCTTCTCTAATTATTAGTCCTCTAAATCCTCGAGGTGTACTGGTATCTCTCGTTTGATGCTTTGGTCGAGCGAAATAAGTGTCTCAGTTGAGACAACGCCCGGAATCATCTGCATCTTGTTGTTGAGCAAGTCCATAAGCTGCTCGTTGTCGCGTGCGTATACCTTCAGAAGCATAGTGTAAGGACCGGTTGTGAAATGGCACTCCACAATCTCAGGAATATCCTGCAACTTCTCCACAACATCCTTGTACATGTTGCCACGCTCAAGATTCATGCCCACATATGTGCATGTGTTGTAGCCAATGCTCTTAGGATTAACGTCGAAACCGCTACCAGTTATCACACCACCTGCTATAAGGTGCTGCACACGCTGATGTATAGCTGCGCGAGACACACCACATTCGGCTGCCACGTCTTTAAATGGGATTCGTGCATTCTTAGAAAGAATGCTAAGAATCTTTTTGTCAAGTTTGTCTATCTTATCCATTTTTATTGTTGATTTTCTTTAAAGATTTGTTTTAAGATTACATTATGTCAGCAAATTTAGGCAATATATTTGACACAAACAACAATTTGCCCTATTTTTTTTGATTTTTTTGGCATTGTGGTATCATTATTTTGGTTTTTAAATGAATTGTGTGGCACTAAATCCACTTATTGCTACTTACAAAAATACTTATACACGCATAAGTATACATTATTGTTACTAAAATATTACAAATCTGTTTATAATTATACATTTTAACATTACCGCCCGTATAATTATACGATATTATGTGTATCTTTGCATGTCCCTATGATAATTTGTACAAGCAACCTATAATATAATACTTATCAGAATATAATACATCATCAGGATATGGCATACAGAAAGATAACAGCCGCCGAGGGTGCGGCAATGATTGATGACGGAGAAAACATCGGATTCAGCGGTTTTACACCTAATGGCGTGCCCAAGGCAGTAATTCGCGAATTGTCCAAACGTGCTATTGCAGAACACGATGCGGGTAAACCTTTTAAGGTAGGTATCCTCACCGGCGCATCGTCATGCCAAAGTTTGGAGGGCGACTTTGCTAATGCCAATGCCATTAAGTTCCGTGCTCCGTTCTCTACAAATGCCGATTTCCGCCGTCATGCCAATCTTGGCGAGATCGACTATGAAGATATGCACCTTGGACATATGGCAGAGCGATTGCGCCGTGGATTCTATGGCGACATCGACTGGGCTATTATCGAGGTGTCGGCAATTGAGGATGCGGGCGACAAGCTGCGAATATTCCTGACCTCAGCAGACGGCATAGTGCCCACAATTGTGCGCCTTGCCAAACGTGTTATACTTGAGCTAAACACCTTTCATGACCCACGTGTACGTTATCTGCACGACGAGTACGAGTGTGCCGAATATCCATATCGCCAGCCCATACCACTGTTGACTGTGGGCGGACGCATTGGTAAGGAGTATCTCGAACTTGACCCTTCCAAACTTGTAGGCGTGGTAGAATGCTGTATTCCAGAGGAAGCACGCTCGTTCAAGGCTGTAACACCCGAGACCGAAGCTATAGGCAACCATGTGGTAGATTTCTTCCTCAACGATATAAAGAAAGGACATATTCCGCCATCTATGTTCCCTATCCAAAGCGGTGTGGGTGTTACAGGCAACGCTGTTATGCGTGCCATAGGCAACAACGCTCAGCTGCCTAAGCTCGAGGTATTCTCGGAGGTTGTGCAGGATGCCATTATAGACATGATGCTTGAGGACAAGATTGCACATGCCTCGGTTGCTGCCATGACGGTGAGCAACGAGTGTCTGCGCAAGGTTTACGACAATATCGACTTCTTCAAGTCGCGCATAACGCTGCGCCCAAGCGAGCTTAGCAACTCGGCCGAACTTATCCACCGCTTTGGCGTAATAGCAATGAACACAGCCCTTGAATGCGACATCTACGGCAACGAGAATTCTTCGCACGTGTGCGGATCTAAGCTTATGAACGGTATAGGTGGATCGTGCGACTACGAGCGCAACGGTTCTATAAGCATATTCTACACGCCTTCCACTGCCAAGAACGGTTGTATAAGTGCCATTGTGCCACAGTGTTGCCACATCGACTCAACAGAACACGATGTAGACGTTATAATAACCGAGCAGGGTATTGCCGACCTTCGCGGCAAAGGTCCGGCACGTCGTGCAGAGGAAATAATAGAGAATTGCGCACATCCCGATTATCGTCCGCTTCTGCGCGAATATCAGCGCATTGCATCTAAAGGACACGAGCCTTGCGCATTGCGTGCGGCGTTTGCCTTCCACGATACTTTAGTGAACAAGGGAGACATGAGACTGACCGACTTTGGCGAGTATATGTAAAGACCAAATAACAAAAAAAGTGTCTAATAAATATGGAAAAGACAAGTAATATATATTAAATGATAAAGTAATATATATTAAATGGCAAAGTAATATATATTAAATGGCAAAGTAATATATATTAAATGACTAAGTAATATATATTGCTTTGCCAAGTGATATAGACTCATGTCAGCATTCAGAATCTACCTTACATCTGCTTATAAGCGCAAGGCTCGTTTTGGTAAACAATCCGGAACGTCCATTAATACAAAGCCTCATGTGAGTCGTTTTGCGCATATCGGCATCAAAGCTGCCATGGTACAGGCTTGTAAGTCTGCTATGCAGCATAATGCGGTAATCAAAGCATACGCACAGAGGCTGTACGCAAAAGGCAAACATGAGGGAATTGTCATGAATAATGTAAAGAATAAGGTTGTGCACATTATTTTCAAGATGATACAGACACAAACCTTATGGGAACAGGAATACCAACAAAAACACACGAAAGAGGACAAAGCTATTCCGGAAAAAATGAAATAGGAGCCACCGAAGCAGCTCCTATGATTAATGCGGCGTTGAAAACTCCTTCATCTGTTGTTGAATGCACATTTATAGAAGAACATTCTTTTCAAAAGAACAGCAAAAAAAACTTCAAGTTTTTCTTGCGTAGAAACATAGAATGCACACCCTTATTGTTGCAATAATCCTCAGTTACTATGCGTAGAGCCTACGTATAGAGAGTGAGCCTTAAATTCTACAACGTTTGATTCTCGACATATAAGAACGCAATGAACCCTTGCTAACACAAAGCAGATCTGATATCTCATCATCGCTTTTGCCTATATGTTTCAACATCAAAATCAATAAATTCTGTGTAGTTAGATTATTATATTGGTGTTCCATTTGAATAAAGAAATCTGCATCAACAACTTTATAAAAAGTCAATATGTCCTCCATAGCCCTTGCATCACGCTTTTCAACAATTTTGCCCAAACATACCCCCTCATACAACTTATGCCCATGCGAAACACTCTTAATATAAGAATCCATTTTTCTCTCCATCTCTCTAATTAGAATCTTCTTCTCCTTATTGCTGTCATTTTTTATTTTATTCAAATAAGCTATTTCATTTGCATAGTTTTCAAGTTCTTTTTTCTTTGACCGTATTTCCCGATTGTTTTTTCGGTAAACTACAATAAATGTAACAGCAATCAATATCAACACACCAACTAAGATACAGAATATATACACCATTTTCGACATTTTATGTGTATTGTTTATAACTACATTCTTATAATCTGCCTTATACTGTATATCCTTCACATTTTCTTTTTGATGCTGTTGAGCTAAAGAATCCATGATATCTATTTCCTTATTGAAAAAGAAAGAAGCCTTATCGTAGTTATTTTGACACTTCATTACATTTCCTAATCCATTTAATGCCTCTGCTTCATGTCTAAGACTTACAGATTCTTTCAATTTCTTTTGGTACATTTTTTCTGCTTTCTCATAGTCCTTCATCCATAAATAATATGCGCCAGCAATTCCACACACAACTGGATCTTCACCCAATTCCAATGCTTTGTTAATATATAATTGTGCTTTAACGGTATCATTTTGAGTAATATAATATGCACAAACTTCTGCAAAATACACTCTTTGTTCTTCCTTAGTGCCATATTTTATATAAGGTATATACTGCTTTGTACATATATTAGCACTATCATGATTCCCTATCATATCAAAACTAATAGATTCGTAGTATTTAGAGAAAAGAAATCGGTCTGGACTTCTTAAATCAATAGCAATCTTACTACTTTTCTTTGCATACTCAAGAGAAATGTGATAATTTTCAGACACAAAATTGCAGAAAGCTAATGATGAATAAATCTTATATTTCACTTGTAAGCTACCTCCTTCTGCTAATTTTTCTGCCTTTTTAAAATATACGATTCCTTCGGAAACATTACCTCTATCATACAACTCACCACCTTTATAGTAATATAGTTCAGATAGTTTTGCTTTGTCGTTATATTTCTCGTAATAAACAATACAGCTATCTATAATACAATTCGGTATCGGCTCATATTTTCGCGAAAGTATCTGGATATGCAGGAGTTTTAAATAATATAATTCTTCTTCCGACATACCATTCTCGTTAATTACCGCAAGTTGTTTTTCGGCTTTATTAATACTGTCATGGACCAAGAGACTATCTACATATGATAGTTTCTGAATAGCTGAGCCTGGTCGACAAGCAAATAAAATAAAAGTAATGAGAATGATAAGTAAATGCTTCATTTTTCTTTTTTTATACTGTATACAAAAGTAATGGATTTATCCCATCCTAACAAATTAAAGCTTAGAAATTGTTATATCATACAGAAGTCTTTATTGCAATACGTATTGCGAATAGGGGTATTTATCTATAATAAATTAAAGATAACAAACTATATATCAATACATTAATAGCTTTTCAACAATGCAACAGCAACAGTTCTTTTTACGGTCATATAATTGTGACAAAGAGATATTTTTATTAGATTTGCAACAATAACAATCAAAATAGTAAAATTATGAACAAGATTTATTTTTTAATTCTTCTATCCATGTATAGCATAGGTATACAATCTAAGGAGAATAAAATCATACATGAGCATCACGAGAAATCACTGAATGCTTATGTCGAAAACGAATACTATATCGTAATAAACAACGGTGAAAATGTTAAAGAAAAGAATAACGGACAAATCAAACGTCCTCATCGTAATCCTTCAAATGTTGGCATACTTACATTAGTTTTTAATTCGGATTTCTCAAACATATCTATCTGTATAAAGAAAAATGGAGACACTGTTTATTATGACAACGAACTATCCATTAAAACTTTTGATATTATTTCTATTAACATTAAAGAATTTGGTAGTGGTTTATATTCTGTCCAAATCAAAGAAGAAGAAAAAGTGTTATTAGAAAGAGAGATTGAAATAGACTAACTGATTCACCTTTAAAAAGGTACCGTTCAAAACAGAGTGGGGGAACCTCAAAATGCTTACAGTTTAAAACTAAAAAGCATTGAAAGGCCTCTCTGTCTGACAACTTAAATCTTAGAGATTTTTTGACATTATTTATTTTAAACTTATTTATTATGAGAAATTTAGTAATCATGCTGTTAGGATTGTTCCTTTTTTGTTCATGTTCTTCTTCGGATTCGTTCGAAAATGTTGACGTTAATAATGTAATGTCTGAAGAATCATTACAGGAAGATCAATTGGTTTCTGTACAGTCACAAATTGAATCTCTTAATCAAGAGATGTTTACATCGTCTAATGAGACGAGAGGCTTTTGGAAGTTTTTTACAAAGATAGTATGTACGGTTTTTGCAGATGCCGTAGGTGGTCTTGTTGGCGCAGGATTGAGTGGTGGAAATCCCGTTGTTGCAGCTTCGACAGCCGTTTCTGCTTCTGGGCTTGTGGCATTTGCAAATAACGACAAACTATCATTTAATGCGCATGTAAAGACAAATAAAAAAAAGAAAAATGGTATTATAGACTTAGGAATGAATCATGATACTTTGTCCATTAATGCAACATTAATACCACAAGAGTCAAAGTATAAACAATTTGTTACATTAAATGATAGTATTGGTTATTATCATAATGTTGTATTGAAAGATTTGAGTCTTTCTTTGGCTAGTAATGATATTCAAGTTGATACATTGATATCAAAAGTTGCTCTTACAACAAGTAAATATTATCAAACACCTGTTAATGATATTCTTGTGGCTTTAAAAAACAAACGTTTTTTTTTGATGGATTGTTATATATAAAAGGCACTGCTATGGAAAAATGTAATAATCTTCATGACTTAGTTACACTTTTTAAAATGCAAAATAAAGGTTTGAATAAAGAATTTGACGTTCTTGAGGAATTTTTTAAAGGTCTCGTAAACGTAGAAGTGGTTGATAATAATGGCGAATTTATGAATAGGGCTTTAATAATTGTAGATAAGTCATCATTGGACGAAATTACAAAAAATAATCTTCGTAATGCTTTTATCGTAGGAAATGCAAGTTATCAATTATGGAATACAGAAAATTGATTTACAACTAAACATCTACCCTTATAAGAATACACAAAAAAAGTAAAATTATGACACGTAGAAAAAACTCGTTAAAATCTCTGGTTATGGGATTGTTATTGGCTTTTGTATGTCCAGTATGCGCTCAAGTAACTGGAAGTAAGGTTTTCCCTTTGCATGTGGAAGCCAGTTTTGAAAGTGGCACTTCTTATCATAAGATGATGCCAATGGGCGCGGTTGCTGATTTAGGCTACTATATTAATAGGTTTTCGCTTCATGCTGTGGCGCAAGGTGATTATTTTCTTCCCAAAGAAGGCAATACATATAAGTATAATAATGCCAGTAATATAGGAGGAGGATTAGGATTTGTCCTCTTTCCCGAGAATTCAGATAATCTGGGAATTATGGAGCTAAGGGCTTTGATGACGACATCTGTGAGTGGAAGCAAGTCAATGGAAAACAATTCTTATAAAGTGGGATTGTATTGGTATGGAAGTTCAAAGTCAAGGAAAGCGGTTCCATTGGTTAGCTTAGGCTATACGATTAAGAACTTCCATAGTAATGGAGTTCCAACTTATCGTGGTGCTTATGTTTCGCTTGGAGTGCGTTTCTAATGATGTAAGTAACAGTTCTGAATTATCTTTATATAAGTAACAATTCAGAATTATCTTGCCATGTACTCCTCCTATAGAAAGTAGCTCATATATAAACCTTAATTCCGCAATACTATAAATTTTAACTTTTATATCAATATCCCGCACCACTAAGTAAGTACCGGGAATTGCTGCCGGATAAATGGAAACAAAAAAATATCGCTCAAGTTTTTATTCTTGAGCGATATTTTTTCTGATTGTATATTCAAGTCTTTTGTTGATGCCCTGATGTCAGTCTGTCGCAAAAGCTTTGACAGATTAGTGTCAACAGCTATTGTTCTACTTCTTTACAGCCTGCTCAATATCCTCCTTATAGTTGAGGTCCTTAAGTCGGTAAATGTCATGAATGTGGAGCATACGCTGTAGGAACGAGTCGAGATTGCGTTGTTCCTTCTGTGTCCACTGAACCTCGCACAGTGCGGCAAGACGTGGCAGTAGTTCCCATTCCAGTTTCTTGCTGTCCTTAACCCATTCTGTCCAGATGCAACCCTCGGCTCCAATAACGTTCTTCTGCTCTTCGGCTGTAAGTCCATCCTGATATGGATCGAGGTTGTATACGCGCTCAATGCTCGGTATACCGGTGATTTTGTTTATACGGAGGTTGCTGAAGTAGAAGTTCTGTATAGGAGCAATAACGGTAGGATGACCTTCCTTTGCAGCGCGAACCGTAGCCTTCGGACTTGTCCATCCAATAACGGTGATGTCCTTGGATGGAGTTCCGTCGAGAATCTCGTCCCATCCAATCATCTTTCTTCCGCGAGCACGTATGTCCTTAGCCACCTCGTCCATGAACCAAGTCTGTAACTGGTCTTCCTTAGAGTGACCTTCTATGTCCTTTAAGCCCAATTCGGCAATCTTTGCCTGGCAATTTGTGCACTCCTTCCAACGGTCTTTCGGACACTCGTCGCCACCGATATGGATGTACTGCGAAGGGAATATGTCCATAATCTCGTTGATAACGTCCTTGGCAAATTGCAAGGTTTGAGCCTTTCCGGCACACATCACTTCCTTGATAACGCCGAAATGCTGACACACGTCATAAGGACCACCTGTGCAACCAAGTTCGTTGTATGACGCAAGAGCCGCCTGAGTATGGCCAGGCATGTCTATTTCGGGTATCACGGTAATGTAGCGTTCGGCTGCATAGCGCACAATCTCGCGTGCGTCGTCTTGTGTATAATATCCAGAAACAGGCACCTTGTCGTACTGCTCAGAGCGAGGAGCCGTAATGGTGCCAGAGCGCTTTGAGCCAATTTCGGTAAGCTTAGGATACTTCTTAATCTCGATGCGCCAACCCTGGTCTTCGGTGAGATGCCAGTGGAAGTAGTTGATGTTGTGCATGGCAAATACGTCGATAAGCTTCTTCAGGTAGTCTACACTAAAGAAGTGGCGTCCACAATCTATCATGAATGCGCGGTAGGCAAAACGTGGTGCATCGCTTATGTTGGCTGCTGGCAGCATTACCTGCTTGGCGTCTTTAACTATAGGTAGCGCCTTCATAATGGTTTGCATGCCGTAGAACACGCCTGCATGTGTGGTACCTTCCAGCACAACGGTCTTTTTAGTAACGTCAAGACGGTAGGCCTCGTTGCCTCCCGTAACGTTGGCTATGCCTAATTGTATCTGGTTGTTACCCTTACGGGTTGTTGTAGCCACGTTGATGCCGGTAATCTCCTTGATATACGAGGCAAGGAATTCGGCATTGCGCTTCTGTTTAGCATCGCCGTTGGCATAATAGATAGTGGTCTTGCCACTTAGGGCGAAAGGCTGTCCGCCTGTAGTTGTCACCTGCTTGGGCAATGGTATTATTTGCCAAGTGGCTGTGGCTGCTGTCTTTGCCGAAAGACAAAGGCAGAATAATGAAACGAAAATTGTTGTGATTAATTGTTTAAACATAATAGGTTTGTTTTAGGATTAATTTTCAGTGCAAAGTTACAATAATTTGGCGGAATTATCCACTTGCTTATTATTTTATTGTGTTTGTTCGGTATAAGCAGTGACAGGATGATAAAGTAAGATGGAGTTATATTAGGAGGTACGGTTCGGAGACCGTACCTCCTATTTTTCTTAAACATTGTTTGCTCGGCGAACAGTTGTCTGCTTATTCTTCTCCATTTCTAAACGCAGATGGCTGTATCTTATAGGCGTCCTTAAAACACTTGCAGAAGTAGCGTGGCGACGAGAAACCATTGGCATAGCTCACCTCTGATATACTCATTTCTCGTCGGTTGCGCAACATATCTGCAGCCTTACGCAGTCGCATATTAAGGATAAAACCTTTAGGTGTATCGCCTGTAAGGTCTTTCCACTTGTTGAAGAACGCTGTGCGCGACATGCCAATCTCTTTGGCAAATGTGTCAACGCTAAATGACGAGTCGGTGTAGTACTTGTCTATAATCTTCATTGCGCGGTCGAGCAGGTCCTTATCCAAAGGATTTGTTGCAAGCACATCGGCCTCTGTATGCGGATGCTCGCTGAACTTGCGTTGCAGCAAACGCCTTGTATTTACAAGGTTGTTGCAACGTGAAATCAACACATCGCTGTTGAAAGGCTTTGTAACGTAGTCGTCGGCACCCGTCTTAAGTCCTTCTATAGTCTGCTCAACAGCAGTTCGTGCTGTGAGAAGCACCACTGGAATATGGCATATAGAGAAGTCGCGTTTAATGGCTCGGCACAATTCTATACCCGACATATGCGGCATAAGCACATCGCTAAGTACAAGATCGGGCTTTTCGTCTGCCACCATCTCGAGCGCTTCTCTTCCGTCTACAGCGGTAGATGTGCGATAATAAGGACAGAACAGAGTGACGAGCAACTGTCGTATGTCGTCGTTGTCCTCGACTATGAGTATAGATGGTCTACTCTCGGCTTCTGAATCATCGGCTGATACATGCGCTTCTGGTTCTGATTGCACAGTTGTTACCGGCAGGATAGATGATTCGGCTGTATCGGTCTGCATAGCAGGTGTATCGCTAATCTCAGATGGGTCGAATGCTTCGCGCTGCATAGGTAGTATTACGGTGAAGGTAGTTTCCTTGTCTGGAGCAGAGTCAACGCTGATGGTTCCATGATGCATCTCTACGATACCCTTGGTAAGGTCGAGTCCGATGCCAGTACCTATATCAGAGAACGACTCAATCTTGCGTGACTGATAGAAACGCACAAAGATATTCTTAAGATCGTCTGGTGCGATGCCCTTGCCAGTATTGCTAACCTTAAATATAGCCGTGCCATCGGCATTGGCTTTAGCATTCACGCTTACTGTACCTCCTTGCGGAGTGTGTTTAAGAGCGTTGGATATAAGGTTGCTTGCTACCTTCATCATCTGCTTACGGTCGAACCACATAGGCATAGATGTAGGTACATTAAGCTCGAGAGCAATATCGTTGCTTGTGGCATACTCCTTAAAGAGCATAACATTCTCGCGCAGGAAGATGGCAAAGTCGTTTTGCTGTACGTATATGCGTGTATGACCTTGCTCTTGCTTGCGGAAGTCGAGCAACTCGGATATCAGTCCGCGCAGCTGCGAACTGTTGCGGTAGATGCCAAGAATCTTGTTGTGCACGTCGTTGGCAAAAGCCGATGACTTGAGCAACGATTCTGACAGGCCTATGATAACCGTAAGTGGTGTGCGTATCTCGTGCGACACATTGGTAAAGAAGCGCAACTTAGACTGATTCTGTTCTTCTATGTCCTTGACATGCTGCTGCTCAAACTTGAGCGATTCGCCCAAGCGTATGCGGTCGCGATATTCGCGAATGAGCCACCAGCCAGCTCCGCCAATCAAGGCTATATATATAATGTATGCCCACCACGACATATACCATGGTGGCAGAATCTTGATGCGAAGACTTACTGGCTCGATGTCGCTGCCAGGGCAACTCAGTTCGAGCGTGTAGGTACCAGCACTAAGTCCGTTGAACGATATAACCTTAGTGCGGATGGTTATCCATTGGTCGGACACACCTTTCATTCTATATTGCAACGGCATGTCGTATGTACGGATGAAGTTGGTGGTAAACGGCTCAACGCTGAATACCTTGTCGTCGTGGCTCAGCACAATCTCCTTGGTAAAGCGTAGCGCTTCGTCGAGTATGCCACTATCATCTCCAGGCTTTATCTCCTCGCCATTAACGTAGAGTTCGTCAAATCCGATATAGTAAGGTTGCGGCCTTTTGTATAGATCACGCTCATTGAACTTGGCCATGCCATCTATACCTCCAAGGTATATATCGCCGTTTTTAGCTACATAGAGTGCATTTTCGTTGATGCTCTCAAGCGGTATGCCAGACGTGCGGTCGTAGTTGTGGAAGCGGTGATCCTTGCTGTCGAACACGGAGAATCCGCGGTTGGTGATAAGCAGAATGTCACGATTGTTGAGCGATGACGGCGCTGTGGCATATACTGCATCGCCAGACAGGCCCTCGGCACCGCCATAACTGCTGAATGTATCATCATTGTCGTTGTAGGTGCAGATGCTGTTGTTGGCCATGGCAAACCATAAACGTCCATTGCGGTCGACAGATATGTTGTTGATATAATTGCTGACAATGGATGTTGGAGTGTTGTGCTTATGCAGATACTGCTTGGTCTTGCCGTTCTTTGGATTGACGCAGAACACGCCGTCACCCTCGGTGGCAATCCACAGTTGCTGCTTATTGTCGACACATACACTTGGTACTGGCACGCTTAGCTTGCCTACAAGCAGAGGTGTGAAGCTATTTTGACTGAGTGTGGAAGGGTTGAGCATGGCCACGCCACTTTGGGTGCCTATTACAAGTTTGTCGCCATAGGCTGTAATAGACCTAACCATATCAGAAGGCAGTGTGTGGCTGTTGCCTCTCTGATGTTTGTATACATAGGTCTTGCCAGTAGAAAGATCGAGTCGGTAGAGTCCGCCGAGGTGTGTTCCAACCCACATGGTGTTTCGCTTGCTGTCGAAATGTACAACCTTTAGATTGGCAATGTTTATGCTGCCAATACGTTCAATCTTGTTGGTGCGTATATCAAGCACGTTCATGCCACCTCCCTCTGTGCATATCCATAAGCGTCCACGGTTGTCCTCGGTCATGCTACCCACAACGGGGAAAGACAGACCTGCATTGGAACCTGCAATGGCACGATAGCGTGTGTATATCTCGTTTTCGGGATTAAAGTAGTTTACACCACCAAAGTAGGTGCCAATCCATAAGGTTCCCTGGCGGTCTTTGATGATGCTCCAAATGCTTGAGTTGGTAAGGCTACCCGACATACCGTCGGCAGTAAACAGACGATGAGTGCCAGTGGAAGGGTTGTAGCTCATCAGTCCATGGTAGGTGCCAATCCAAATATTGCCGCGATTGTCCTCGCAGAAAGTGCGCACAAAGTTGCTCACAAGCCACTTTTCTGTGGTTGTGTTCTCTATTTTGCCATTAGGCGATATAGTCCAAAGGCCACGGTTCCAGCTGCCCACCCAAATGTTGTGCTTGCTGTCCTCGTATATGGTGGTGATGTGTGCGTCGTTGATTACATGGCTCAGTTTGCCCTTGGCATAGCAATAAAGACCTCCGTTATAGGTGCCAATCCACAGGCGATTGCGGCTGTCGCAAGTCATCGACTCAATTAGTTCGCCTTTAGGCAGGCGTGTAAGTACGGTGCTTTTCTTGCAGTCGGCGTCAAACTTTTGCACTACGTTGTGCGTACTCATGTATAGCACGTCCTTGAAGCATATAGCCTCGCTGCTGCCATGGTGCAGAGTGGTGAATACCTGCGTACGTATGTCGAACTGCACCACACCCTCCGAGCACACAAGGTATAGCATACGCTTGCCGTCACCCGTTATGTGGCGTATATTGTTGCAAAATAGCGAGCGTGGATTGCCCGGCTGATAGCTGTAAACATGTATAGAGTTGCCGTTGTAGCTGTCGAGTCCAACGCGTGTGGCTATCCATAGCACACCGTCGCTGTCGGCATATATGCTGTTGACAGATATCTGCGACAGACCATCTGCAGGTGTAAGATGGTTGAAGTATGTATTTTGTGCATTGGCGCAGAGCGATACCAAAAGGCAAATCAGTGTTATGGCTTTTCTTATCATGGTCGTGTAGTCTTTTTAGTTGCGGTTTATAAATAAAAGTCGGATGTTAGGTTTATGTACCAGTCAGACCGTGAGCCATCAGGGTTCATAAGGCATTGTTCTTCGTTTGTAGCATTACTTTCAGAAGATGTATGGCCGAAAGACACAAGGAGGCGTTTGGGTTGTTTTCTTGGTGTGGTTCGTATAGCGAGTTGTCTTATTGGCACAAGATGTGCAAGGTAAGCCTCGGCTATGAATGATGTAAGACAGTTGGACGGTATGATTGCGCTGAATTCCCCATCCTCAGCAAGCAATCTTTTTACGGCTTTAAATAGGTCGCGATAGGGTAGGGTGTCGGCATGGCGGGCTGTTGCACGCTGCGAGTCGGGGTTCTTCAAACTATCTGTAAAGAATGGCGGATTGGATACAATGCTGTCAAACAGTTGGGTGCCATATACTTCAAAGTTCTGTATACTTGTTTCCACAATGCCAATGCGACTGGCAAAAGGCGAACAATTGGCGTTGTTGCATGCCTGCAGTGCGGCGTTGTGATCAATCTCAACAGCCGTGACATGCGCATCGGCAAAGCGTTGTGCCATCATAATAGCCACGAGTCCAGTGCCGGTGCCAATGTCAAGTATACGCTTTCCTCCATGTGCCCATGCTCCAAGCAATACCCCATCGGTGCCCACTTTCATGGCGCACCGATCTTGATGTATTGTGAATTTTTGGAATGTGAAAGAATTGTTAGACATTGTTTATATTATTTCCAATTAAGCCACCCTTTTTTTATATATAGCGGTCTATATAATATAATAAGGTGTAGATTTGTTTGCAAGATATTCCATCTTGTTTGCTTAGAGACTCAGCTTTTTCTGTATGGCCTTGCTCCAAGCCTGAAACTTGCGTGTGCTGTTGTTTATCTCTTCTCGAATGTCGTGTATTTCGTTAAACAGTTCGGCTGCGGCATTCTGTAGAGCATTAGGTTGGCGCTCGCTGCGGTCGGCAAACGAATTGACAACAATCTTTATGCCTTTAGGCTTAAGCTCAACGTCAATATCCTCGCCAGTCATGACTGGGTCGCCGTCGTAATGTATAACGCCAGGCTTGTCGCGGTGGATGTGTAGCTTTTGACAGCGAAACGACTTAATCTTAGAGTTCTTGTCGAGTGTTTTGTTGAACATCTCGATACTAATCTGCGGGGCTTGCAGCAGGTCGAACGGTTCCATAATGATGACATCCATCAGTCCGTCGCTCATAGATGCTTGTGGTGCAATATAGGCATTGTTGCCATATTGTGAAGCATTGGCGCAAGAAATTAGGAACGCCTTGTGTTGAGTTGTTCCGTTTTCGTCTTGTATGGTGTATGTCTCGGGTTTGTACTTAAGACCCTCGCGCAACACATTCTCGACGTATGTTATAGGTCCACGTTTGCCAGCCTCTGCAAACTTCATACTTACAAAGGCGTCAAATCCCATTCCGCATGTACAGAAGAATGGGTAGTTGTTGATAATGCCATAGTCGAGGTCGCGTATCTCGCATGTGTTTATTATCTCTATTGCCTTACGTGCGTTAATGGGTATAAGCAGATGGCGGGCAAGTCCGTTGCCCGAACCACATGGAATGATGCCTAAGGCCGTGTTAGAGTGTACAATAGCTCGTGCAACCTCATTTACGGTACCGTCGCCACCGACAGCCACCACTACGTCAACGCCATTGTTCTTAGCCTTTTCGGCTATTTCGGAAGCGTGTCCTGCATATTGTGTTATGGCAATTTCATAGTCAAACTTGTCTCTGTCGAGTGTTGAGGCAATTATGTCTGGTATGGCAGCCTTGTCGGATGTGCCAGATTTGAGATTGATTATGAAAACAGCTTTTCTTTTCATACGTGTTGTTTTATCTACATAAAATATATACAAAGTTAATAATTTAAAGTTTCATTTTGGTTTTTTCTTGATTAAAATTACTCAAAATATCACATTTCTTAGGAAAAAGGTTATTATATTGGTTTTTATTTGTAACTTTGCGCCTTGGAAATAACAATATTGGGTTTTTTGATACCTATATAATATTAAAATGGGACAATTACAGGAAAAATACAAGAGCTATCGTCTTCCACAGAAGTACATGGCAGAGGGCGTGTATCCCTATTTTCGTGAAATAACGAGCAAGCAGGGCACAGAAGTGGAAATGGGTGGACATAAGGTCCTCATGTTTGGCTCTAATGCTTATACTGGTCTTACTGGTGACCAGCGAATTATTGATGCAGCTAAGGCGGCTTTGGACAAGTATGGTTCGGGCTGTGCCGGTAGCCGTTTCCTCAATGGTACTCTCGACTTGCACGTGCAGCTCGAGAAGGAACTTGCCGAATACATCGGTAAGGACGAGACATTGTGCTTCTCTACAGGATTCTTCGTTAATTCAGGTGTTCTTGCTGTTGTGGTAGGACGTGGTGACTATATCATCTGCGACGACCGCGACCATGCAAGTATTGTTGACGGACGTCGTCTGTCGTTTGCCACACAGCTGCACTATAAGCACAACGATATGGAGGATCTGGAGCGTGTGCTCAAGAATCTGCCACATGAGGCTATTAAGCTTATCGTTGTTGACGGCGTGTTCTCTATGGAGGGCGACTTGGCTAACCTGCCTAAGATTGTGGAGTTGAAGCATAAGTACAACTGCTCTATCATGGTGGACGAGGCTCATGGTCTTGGAGTATTTGGCAAGGAAGGTCGTGGTGTATGCGACTATTTCGGATTGACAGACGAGATAGACCTTATCATGGGTACTTTCTCTAAGTCAATGGCAAGTATAGGTGGCTTTATCGCTGGCGACAAAGATACTATCAACTATCTTCGTCATACATGCCGTACATATATCTTTAGTGCGTCTAACACTCCTGCTGCTACAGCAGCTGCTCTTGAGGCATTGCACATCATCAAGAAGGAGCCTGAGCGCATTGAGAAACTCTGGAAGGTTACCAATTATGCATTGCGACGCTTCAAGGAAGAAGGATTTGAGATAGGCGAGACACAGAGCCCAATTATTCCTCTTTATGTACACGATGTAGACAAGACATTCCAAGCTACAGCTAAAGCTTTTGAGTATGGCGTGTTTATCAATCCGGTTATTCCGCCAGCTTGCGCACCTCAGGACACTCTTGTACGCTTCGCATTGATGGCTACTCATACTGAGGAGCAGGTAGAGCGTGGTGTGCAGATATTGAAACGTGTGTTCAAGGAGCTTGATATCATCAAGGACTAAGTAGAATTTCGTAAAAATAACGTATTCGTAACAACGTAATACATTATATAATATACGGATATAATATGCTGATGGGCATTAATAACTAGAATGATAGTTGTTAATGCCCATATTTTTTAAAGTTTTTGCTAATTTTTTTAGCAAAACGTTTGGTGGATACAATTATTATTTATACCTTTGCACTCGCAATCGAAAAACGGGGTGTAGCGCAGTCCGGTAGCGCGCCTGGTTTGGGACCAGGTGGTCGCAGGTTCGAATCCTGTCGCCCCGACAAACAAAAAAGGCTCTTCTAAATAAGAAGAGCCTTTTTTGCGTATTGTATGTTGCTATACTTATTTCATTATCTTGACAGTCTTGCTGCCCTGCTTCATGATATAGAGTCCTTTAGCATTGCCATTGACCTTCATACCCTGTAGGTTGTAGAATGTGGCAGGTTCGTTGGCATTGTCATTTATACCCTTAATGGCTGTTACAGTAGCGTCAACGAATGAGTCGTATGTCACCTTCATGTATGGTAAGTATGCATCCTCGTTAGAGTCGTAATCCGACTCAATGTCTTCGGTCATCTCTCCGTGAGGTCCATCGTACTTGTATTCGTGCTTAATGCCTTCAACAAGTACAGCACCTGTGTTGCTGTTTTCGGCATACATATTCTCTTCCGAAGTTTCCCATTCTTCTTGTAGGATGCTATTGCCATGGTCATCAAACTTCTCTTCAATATAGCTGGCGCTTACTACCTGGTTATAATTATAAATATACATACCATATCGGTAGCTTCCGTTGTTGTCGGTGAATTCCAACTTTTCCTCTGCATATATAATAGAAGCTGGGTATCCATCATATGTGACTCTGATGGTGAAGGCTCCATTGTCCTTTGCGTCTACATTAAACTTTAATGTAATATCGTCTCCAGGAATAGTGCATGACTTCAGTTGGTTGGTTTCACTGATAAGGTCTAACGGGTCGGTACTGGTTAATTGTCCATCCGACTTAGTCCAAGTCATGTCGGTATATGTCTCTGTTATGCCATATGTTGCATCGTCCTCGTCATAACCATAGCATGTGATGGTTGTAGGAGCATTTCCGCCATTGGCATATTCAATCTCCATACGTTCGCTTTCAGCGTATTCGCCACCGCTCATTGTGTATTTGGTCAGTTTGGTAATATTGCCATCGCCATTTCGCTCGATAGTTGTGTAGTTGGAGCCTCTACCAGTCGTTGTGCCACCTTCTCCATCGGATACTTTAGATTCATATTTGGTGGTATATCCAGTTTGCTCGTCATATTCCTGAACACGTTCCGAGTAAGTTTCGTATGTTTTACCGTCCTCAGAAATAGACATAGTTTGGTGGGTTATTTGACCTTTAGAGTTGTATGTATTCTCGAGCTTTGTAAAGTCACCACCTGCATCAAGTACCTGAGTCAGTACAAGACCTTGTGCATTGTAGGTATAATTGTTCTCTGCATCCTTATCCCAACCCTCATCGTACGAGTACTGGATGTCGTGCTGTGGTTTCCATATAGCAGCCTCATTGGCACGTTTGGCGCGCATAGTCTTAGTTGTTGCCGGCATGGTTTTAACGGCATGCATATTCTTTTCAAACTTCTCAAGCAGAGCTTTAGTTTTTACTGGCAGTATGTTCTTGTCGGCAGATGTCTGTGCAAAAGCGCCAGTGGCGACGAATGTAGCCGTAATTACGGCAAGTGTAAAATTTTTCATAAGCATTGAATTTTTTTGTTTGTGATATTGAGTTATTTTATAATCTTCTTTCCGTTTATGATGTATATGCCGTGGGGTAGTGTGGCGGTAGCCGATTGAGCAACCTTTACACCTTGCAATGTGTATACTCCGTTGGCGTTATGCTTGCTTTCCGGTTGTATTGTGCAGTGGCTTATTCCTGTTGAAACATTTGTAAAATCGTCGGCAACAACCTTTGAGTCGGGCATATACTCATTGTCGTTGTAGCTGAAAGTCCATGTAGTGGTCTGGGTTATCTCGCCATGTTCTCCACCGTAAACGTATTCGTTGCGTATGCCGTCGGAAATCTTAGCGTTTTCAATGCCGGTTTGCGACACATTGCGACTTTCGTACAACACAATGTTTTTATGGTCGTCGTATGAAGTCTCAATTATTGTACCCTGATATAGATCGTCGTCGGTTGCGGCATTGCCCTCGATATTGAAATAGAAGAGATCGCTGTATTTGAAACTGCCGTTATCATCCAAAGTCTCGTATTTCTGTATTTCCTTCTGCGACTTTAGACTTTCGGCTGTGTATGTCTGCTCTACCTCATACGAGCCGTTGCCCTTGTCTGTAGCTGTTAGGAGAATATCGCCATAGCTATCGCTTTTAATAGTTGCCGACTCCAGGAAGTTGCCGTTAGTAAACCAGTTGGTAGAGTAGGCACCAATGTATTCGCCTGTGTTTTTTGCCCATTTCAGATCCACGTATTTGGCAGATGTAGTTAGCGTGCTACCATTAGATGTTTGGTATTCGTATGAAACGGGAGCCTTGCTTGTACCATTATATGTGAACAGACTCTTTATCTGGTCAGTGTAGTGGTCGGGAGCATCAAGAATCGACTTAGTTATGCTTGTAACTCTACCTTGGTCGTCGCGCTCAACAGTTCGTTTGTAGCAACTGCCATAAAAGTGTTGCCATTCTCCATTGCTGATGGTACTAAAGAAAAAAGACGTGGCAAGGTCGTGGATATAAGGATCGTATGTGTATTCTTTCATCATACGAGGTTTTAGTTCGTCCGAACCATTGTCAGTGCGATAAGTGGTTTCGGTAAGAAGCTGTCCATTTTCGTCGAATGTGCTTACAATCTTTATCTTCTGTTTTCCATCGTCTGATAGTGATACAAGTATATTGCCAGATGTATCATATGTGTAATAGTGTTCAGAGTCCTTAGTCCAACTATCGTTGTCATTGGGCATATAAAGAGTTTCGTGTGATGGCTTCCATAAGTCGTTGGCTTCTTTGGCGGCTGTCTTTATCTTTTGTGTATCTATTAGTTTGCTTTGCAGTAGGCTTGGTATCTGTGCAGAAGTGCTATAGGTGCAACCCAATGCTAAAGCAACAGAAAGTGTAAATTTTCTCATAATCTTTACATTTTATTGTTTGTTGTTGGTAAATGATGATGCAAATGTAATAAAAATAATTATAAATGCAATAAAATGTAATAAAAAATATAAATAATATTGTAAATAGACATAATTATGTCTTTATATAATAAGATAGCGGAGGACAATGTCCTCCGCTACCTTATTATATATAGTATTAAAAACTATATTTGGCATGTAGAACGGGCCTTCCGTAAAGCGAAATCAAAGATAGAGATATTCCCTATGTTTCATTTTACGCGCAAACGCATAGAGGCTCATATATGTATATGTTTTGTGGCTTTAAAGGTCTATAAGGGTATGTTGCTATACTTATTTCATTATCTTGACAATCTTGCTGCCCTGCTTCATAATATAGAGTCCCTTAGCATTGTCATTGACCTTCATACCTTGCAGGTTGTAGAATGTGGCAGGTTCGTTGGTATTGTCATTTACACACTTAATGGCTGTTACATTAGCGTCAAAGAATGAGTCGTATGTCATCTTCATGTTTCGTAAGTATGTATTCTTGTTAGAGTTGTAATCCAACTTAATGTCTTCGGTCATCTCTCCGTGAGGTCCATCGTACTTGTATTGGTGCTTAATGCCAGCATCAAGTACAGCACCTTTGCTGTTTTCGGAAATCCAATCCTCTTCCCATTTTTCTTGTCGGATGCTATTGCCATGCGCATCAAACTTCTCTTTAATATAGTTGGCTAGTGCTACCTGGTTATAATAATAAATATACACACCATATTGGTAGCTTCCGTTGTCATCTGTGAATTCCAACTTTTCCTCCGCATACTTATATTCACCTGGAACTGGTTGTCCATCATATTCATAGTTGACTCTGATGGTAAATGCTCCATTGTCCTTTGCGTCTACAACATTAAACTTTAATGTTATTTCGTCTCCTGGAATAGTGCATGACTTCAGTTGGTTGGTTTTACTGATAAGGGCTAACGGGTTGGCACTCGTTAATTGTCCATCCGACTTAGTCCAAGTCATGTCGGTATATGTCTCTGTTAAGCCATATGATATACCGTCCTTTTGATAACCATAGCAGGTGATGCTTGTAGGAGCATTTCCGCCATTGGCATATTCAATCTCCATACGTTCGCTTTCGTGGTATTCGTTATAGCTTTCGGGGTATAGGCTATAGTTTGTTGTGTATTTGGTCAGTTTGGTAATATTGCCATCGCTATTTCGCTCGATAGTTGTGTAGTTGGAGCCGTCACTAATCATTGTGCCACCTTCTCCATCGGATACTTTAGTTTCATCTTTTGTGGTATATCCAGTTTGCTCGTCATATTCTAGAACACGTTCCGAGTTAGTTTCGTATGTTTTACCGTCCAAAGAATTAGATATAATTTGGTGGGTTATTTGACCTTTTGAGTTGTATGTATTCTCGAGCTTTGCATAGACACAATTTTGATAAAGTACCTGAGTCAATACAAGACCTTGTGTATTGTAGGTATAATTGTTCTCTGCATCCTTATCCCAACCCCAACCCTCATCGTACAAGTATTGGATGCCGTGCTGTGGTTTCCATATGGCAGCCTCATTGGCACGTTTGGCGCGCATAGTCTTAATTGTTGCCGGCATGGTTTTAACGGCATGCATATTCTTTTCAAACTTCTCAAGCAGAGCTTTAGTTTTTACTGGCAGTATGTTCTTGTCGGCAGATGTCTGTGCAAAAGCGCCAGTGGCGACGAATGTAGCCGTAATTACGGCAAGTGTAAAATTTTTCATAAGCATTGAATGTTTTTGTTTGTGATATTGAGTTGTTTTATAATCTTCTTTCCGTTTATGGTGTATATGCCGTGGGGTAGTGTGGCGATAGCGCTTTTAATAGTTGCCGACTCCAGGAAGTTGGCGTTAGTAAACCAGTTGGTAGAGTAGGCACCAAGGTATTCGCCTGTGCTTTTTGCTTATTATTGTTTGTTGTTGTTAAATGATAATGCAAATGTAATAAAAATAATTTTAAATATAATAAAATGCAATATAAATAAGATTGTAAATTGATATAATTGTGTCTTTATGTAACAAAAAAGCGGAGGACATTGTCCTCCGCTACCTTATTATATATAGTATTAAAAACTATATATTCATAATATACAGTAGTTCATTGAATACTGTATTTCGTTAAATATAGTACTCATAGAATACAGTAGAATAAAATACCACGTGTCAAGGATTTTTATAACAATCCATTACACGTTCTTCAAGATGTCAAGCAAGTGATCCCATACCATCTGTACGGTTGGGATATACAGACGTTCGTCTGGTGTGTGTACATCGCGCAGTGTAGGACCAAACGAAACCATGTCAAGGTTAGGATAGCGCTCAGAGAAAAGACCACACTCAAGACCGGCGTGAATGCCCTTAACGATAGGCTCTTTGCCGAAGAGTTTCTTATAAGACTCAACTGCAACCTTTGTGAGTTTGCTGTCTGGGTTCATCTTCCAAGCTGGATAGCCATCGCTCATCTTAACCTCGGCACCAGCAAGCTCGAAAGCTGCCTTAACAGTGTTGGTCTCGTTTTCAAGGTTGCTCATAACGTTAGAGCGCTGCGAAGTAACGATATTTATCTCGTTATCAGAAGTAGCTACGCTTGCCACATTGTTAGATGTCTCAACCATATATGCAAGAGCCTCGTCCTGGCACATAGCAAACACGCCATTGTCAACAGCCTGCATAGCAAGTATGAAGCGATGGCTTACGCCCTTTTCGATAACGGCAGTTGCTTCTGTGCTTTCGAGATTGAACTCCATTGTTGTATCAGAAACGTGATACTCTTCCTCAACATTGGCAGTAAATACGTTCCAGTCTACACGTACAGTTTCCTTCTCGCTTGCAGGTACAGCAAATACGATAACTCCATCGCGAGGAATAGCGTTGTGCAACTTGCCAGAGTTGAATGATGCAAGATGTAGATCCATCTTCTCCTGCTCCTTGTAAAGGAAGCGTGTTAGAATCTTGATGGCATTAGCGCGCTTCTTGTTGATATCGTCGCCAGAGTGGCCACCCTTCAAACCCTTGATAGAAGCCTGGAGGAAGAAGTAACCCTCAGGAGCTTGCTCACGTGTGAATGTAAACTTGGCAGATGTTGTCTTGCCACCAGCGCAAGAGATAAAGATCTGTCCCTCGTCCTCAGAGTCGAGGTTGATAAGCATATCGCCCTTCATGAAACCAGCCTTCATGCCCATAGCACCAGTGAGGCTTGTCTCCTCATCGCGTGTGAAAACACACTCGATAGGTCCATGTTCTATATCGTCGCTGTCGAGTATAGCCAACTCAATAGCGCAGCCAATACCATCGTCTGCACCAAGTGTTGTGCCTTTAGCTGTAAGCCACTCGCCGTCAACGTATGTCTGGATAGCATCAGTTTGGAAGTTGATGTCAACGTCTACAAGCTTGTCGCATACCATGTCCATGTGGCTCTGAAGGCTTACCATAGGAGCATTCTCGTGGCCATTTGTGGCAGGCTTGCGGATAATGACGTTGCCAGTCTCGTCTACCTCATGCTCAAGGTTGCGCTTCTCGGCAAACTCCTTAAGATAATCAATCATCTTCTCCTCGTGCTTAGAAGGACGAGGAATCTTGTTGATTTCAGCAAACTGCTCGAATACGCGAGCAGGTTTCAATTCACAATTACTCATTTTTTCTTAATTTCTTTATGTTGAAACAATATTAATCTGAATTTTCAATAATTTATTTTGATATGCGGCGGATTTACTATACCTTTGCAGCGAGTTATTTGTTTCGCTGTGCTTTGCCCGCTGTGGTGAGGTGTGTCGAAACCATATATAATATATAAGGTATAACAAATATATTGGATGTGGTTTGCTGCATTCCGATACAAAGTTAATAAAAATGATTAAACTTTTGCTTTTAAGCCTGTTAATTATTGCTATAGCATTTGCATTGCTTTCAATAAAGTTGCTGCTCAAGCGCAATGGTAAGTTCTCGTCACAGCACGTACACGACAATCCTGGTTTGCGTAAACTCGGAATACACTGTGTTATGGATCAAGACAGAGAGGCAAGAGACAAGAACGGAGCCTATTAAGAGTTTTGACTTTTGAGTTGAGAGTTTTTATTCAATTAGATAATAATAAATAATAGATATGAACAAGAAAAACATTTTTGGTACACTTGTCGTTGCAGCTATGGCAGCAATGACAATGACTTCTTGCGACAAGTCAAAGTCGCAGACAGATGACAAACCAGTTGCTACACAGACAGCTTCTACTGACACAAAGGTTGCCTTTGTAGAGGTAGACAGCATTATGTCACAGTATAAGTTCTGTAAGGACTATTCGCTTATTCTTCAGAAGAAGGGTCAGAATATCCAGAACACTCTTGCACAGAAGCAGCAAGCTCTTGAGGCAGCAGCTGCCAACTTCCAGCAGAAGGTACAGCAGAATGCATACACACGTGAGCAGGCACAGCAGATACAGATGTCTCTTCAGAAGCAGAACAATGATCTTCAGGCTCTTAACCAGCGTCTAAGTTCTGAGTTCCAAGCAGAGACAGAGAAGTACAACAACGCTCTGCGCGACTCTATCCAGCACTTCCTCGCTGTATACAATAAGGACAAGAAGTACAGCCTTATCCTTTCAAAGGCTGGCGATAATATCCTTTATGCTGACAAGACACACGACATCACCAACGAGGTTATCGCTGGTCTTAACAAGGCTTACAAGCAGGCTCCTAAGGAGGCAAAGGCTGCTGATACAAAGAAGAAGTAATAATATACACATATATAAAACTAAAAGTGCCGCCGAAGATATCATAGTCTTCGGCGGCACTGTCTTTATATTGCTATACTGGTTAAACTGGGTATTGTGTATTATTTGCTGAAGGTCAATCCCTCTACGTGATCGTTGACGTAGATGTTAGCCATATCTGCTGTTTTGTACCAACCTGGTTTGTCTGGCATATAGTTGGATATGTGCTTGCCGTTGATAGTAAGGTTTTCAAAACGTATGTTCTTCACCATAGCCAGGACATGGTACGAGTCGCCTGGTTTTGTTTTATGTTATTCCTTATTCTGCTGCATCTTCTCGCGCAACTCCTTCAGATTGAGCTTTCGATGTGCCTTGACACGGTCGAATCCCTGTCCGTATACACCTACAACGGCCGACTGTGCTACGAAGGCATTAGGGTCTATCTCATCAATTAGCTCGAAGATAAAGTTCGACTCGCTCTTCTTTGCTATGCAGAATATCACCTTGATGTCTTTCTTCGTAAAGAATCCGTTACCATTTAGCATAGAGCAACCTCGATCGGCTATCTCGTTGATGGCCTCGCCAATCTCCTGATATTTGTCAGAGATGATGAAGAACTGTACACTTTGGCGCAACGAGTTTACCAAATGGTCTACAACAAACGAGATGACAAACAGTAGCACGTAGCCATATAGTACCTTCTCCCAGTCTTGCAACACTACATACGAAGATGTAATAATTGTAAGATCGCAGAACAGGATGATGTGGCCTAACGAAACATCGCGATATTTGTGTATCATAGCCGCTATAACGTCCGAACCACCAGTAGAGCCTCCTGCCGAGAGACCCAAACCAATGCTTATACCCAAGAACACAGCTCCTACCATACATGCCATAAACTTTTGGTCGGCAAGCAGATGCAGTCCTGGAGGTATAACGCTCTGCAGTATAGCCGAGCCTACTGTGAATACTACTACTCCATAAATAGTTTTGGCACAAAAGTGCCATCCTAGTACCTTTAAGGCTATAATTAGCAGCACGCCGTTAAGCGCAAAGAAGGTGTTTTGTACTGGGATGCCAGTTCCCCAATACACAATCGATGCCACACCCATAATGCCGCCAGTGGTTATCTCGTTTGGCAGCAGGAATAGGTTGAGGCCGATAACGCCTAACATCATTGCGATAGTGATGATGCCATAGTCGCGCAACTGGCGCAACAACTTACCTTTGTTTCTTCTTGATTGCATAAATTGTGGTATCTTTAGATTAGTTTCATTTTTATCTCTGTATGCAAAGTTAATAAGAATAAATAAAAACGGCAAGAATTTTTGCTGACAACGTTTTGTTGGATAGTTTAATTTTCTGTTTAGGAGTTGGAAAATAATGAAATCGTGGTGTTTTGCAATATTAGTATCTTATAAAAAATATCTTTAAAGAGACGTACGTGTTTCATTAAAAAGTTGTATCTTTGAAATTCAAAATACTTCCAATCAATATAATGCTATTGGATAATTACTAAAGAAGACAGATATGACAAAGAAACAACTATATACCTACGTACTCGACTATTTTCGACAGCTTCATCCCGAGGTTACAACCGAGCTTGAGTTTGGCTCCATATTTCAGTTGCTTGTAGCCGTTGTGCTTAGTGCGCAATGTACCGACAAGCGTGTCAATCAGGTAACACCCGAGTTGTTTGCACATTATCCTGACGCTCAATCTATGGCTGAGGCTGATGAGGCAGAGATATACGAGTATGTAAAGAGCGTGAGCTATCCCAATGCCAAGGCACGTCATCTTGTGGAGTTGTCGCAGATGCTGGTTAATGATTTTATGGGAGAAGTGCCATCCGACTTTGACAGCTTGCTTAAGTTGCCTGGTGTAGGTCGCAAGACAGCAAATGTTATGCAAGCGGTTGCGTTTGGACAGGCGGCAATGCCAGTAGACACTCATGTGTTTAGAGTCAGCCATCGTCTTGGACTTGTTCCGCGTACAGCCGACACTCCTTTTAAAGTAGAGCAGGAACTTGTAAAGCATATTCCGGCATCTGATCTTGCTCGTGCCCACCATTGGCTTTTGCTTCATGGCAGATATGTATGCACATCGCGCAAGCCGCATTGCGATAAATGCGAATTGGCTAATGTGTGTCCCAAGCGTATTGAAGGCTCCAAACTGCAGAAGTAATGTATATGAACAGCACGTTGCAGCTTAATCCGCTTGTCAGGGTTGTGGCAATGCTTATCTTAGGCATTGCCTTGGGCGATGTGCTTGCCGATGTTGTGGGTGTGCGTATATGGCTTGGCATCTTTGTTGTGGCTGTGGCTGCGGCATTTGTAGCCTATAACACAAATGTAAGGCCAATGGTGCAAAGCCTCATACTTTTTGGCTGCATCATAATAGGTGGCGCTTTGCGCATGAGCATGAGTGTAGAACGGTCGCATTTCTATTTTATCCAAACCTCCGAACCATTCTCGGCTGTAGTGTCTTCTATGCCGGTTGAGCGTACAAAGACATTGCGTTGCGAGTTGACAATAGCCGACGGACGTTTTGCCGGTCATCGTGTATATGCCTATCTACCTAAAGGCAAAGATGCGAACAACATATCTGTTTTGTCTATAGGCGATGGCATTGTTGGCTATACGCAATTCTTGGATATTGATGATTATTCAAGCCAACATGGTGCATATAATAAAGGTGGAGCATATAATATAGCAACCCACTTCGACTATCAGCGTTGGCTAAAGGTTCACGATATTGTGGCGCGTTGCTTTCTGCGTGATGGAGCATGGCAACGTGATGTTGTACAGCTTGACCATTTGTCGGGAGTGCAACGTGTGCAACTTAGGTGCATGACGTTGCGCGAGAAACTACTTAAGCGCTATCGTGAGCTTGCCATATCCAATGAGGCATATGGAGTAGTGGCAGCTATGACACTTGGCGACAAGAGCAGTCTTACGGCCGAGTTGCGCGAAAGTTTCTCGGTATCAGGTGCTTCGCATGTTTTGGCACTATCGGGTCTGCATCTTGGCATACTATACGCTTTGCTTGTAATGATTTTTGGTAGAAGGAGGCATAACATACTGATGTTGGCATTCATCATTATTGCCGTATGGGGATATACAGCAATGGTTGGCATGCCATTGAGTTTGCTGCGTTCGGCTTTTATGCTCACATTGTTTACGTTTGCACAGATGTTGCAGCGCAATAATGTGTCGCTCAATTATCTTGCCTTTGCAGCATTGGTGTTGTTGCTTGCCAGTCCGTGGAGCTTGTGGGATGTAGGTTTCCAGATGTCCTTCCTTGCTGTTCTTGGCATTCTGTTGTTCAACGAACGGCTGCGTGTGTTTGTAAGCCATAAATATCTTGAAACACATCCATTGGTTAATTGGTGTTTCTCTATGATAGTTGTTTCGTTGTCAGCTCAACTTATGGTTGCACCGCTCGTGGCATATTACTTTGGACGTTTCTCATGCTATTTTCTTCTTTCCAATTTCATAGCCATCCCATTGGCAACAGTCCTTATTTATCTATCGGTAGTTATGTATGCGTTGTTCTTCGTTCCATGTCTTCAGGGTTTGGTTGCAATAGTTGTAGGATGGATTGCTAAGGCATTGACGTTGTCGCTTGCTTGGGTGTCATCGTTGCCGGCTGCAAGTGTCGACGGTATTGAGCTTAGCAATGTGCAGCTATGGCTTGTATATCTTGTTGTAGCAGTGGTGTATGCCTTGCTGTTCTATTTGGAGAAGATTTATAAACCATTTGACAATTTTCGACCTGGGGTATAATTGTTCCAATATTGCCGAACCGGCACCATTTTGTCTTGAAGCCTCATTATTTTGTTTTACGTGTTTGCCGAATCCGAACACATAGGTAGCGCCCAATTTTATATAGCAATGACTATCCACACCATAACCAAACTGCTTGCGGTCAATTATCAACGGTTGTTAACGGTTCTTAACCATAATATAGGCTTGTCGCATCATATATAGACAAACAAAAAAGCGGATGGTTGTTGTATAATCAACTCCATCCGCTATCTTTAATTATAAATGCTATTTATGTTTGTGTCATTCTAAAAGTATCACACTTGCTTGTGTATTATCCATATCAGGCATTGTATTCCCAACAGGAGCCCCTATGTATGTAGGGTCGGTAATGATGAATCGCTTATCATCTAACATAATATAATCTCCTGCGATTTTGTCCGTAAAACATACAGCACTTGCCAAATGTCCTGGATAATACACTAAGATAGTTTTCAATCCCAATAAATCTCTTACTAAACGACTGAATAGTATAGATCTGTCTTCACAGTCACAATAAGGATAATATAAAGTTTCTTCTGCAAAGAAGGCTCTGTCGTGTCCCCACACTTTATCGTCATATTCATAAACAAAGGCAGTTTGAACCCAATTAAGCAATTTGTTTGCTGCCTCTAATTGGTTCAAGCCATTGATTTTTTCCTTTAGTGCAGGATAAAGTTTTTCCTTGACTTTCGCATCCAATGGCGTATTGGCATACATTGCCCATCTCGTCATAAAGTTAGCATTAACTTCTGAAGAGGGGTATGTATTATAGAACTCTATCAAGTTTTTGTTCACTTGAACCTGAACTTGCACATCTGGATATCTCCTCGAAGTCAAAGTCCTTATATCACTTGCATTGTATTCAAACTTTTGATTTTGAGGAATATACAAAGACAAAGGTTTTTCTTTAGGAAATGAAGCATCACATATCTCCAGCTTGTCTTTGTCACATTCGAATGGATAAAACTTAAGTCCATCTATATCGAAATATGAAATATCATAAATTCCATGTTCACTTGCATATAATAAATATATGTGTTGCTCATTTCTTCCTAATCTCATTTTATATCCACTTTGGGCATAAATATAAGAAGTCAGCATTGTCGCTTCATTGGAATTTCCATACATGGCTTTTGAAAATGAAGACAATAAGTTTAGGTATGCCCAATCGCACAAGTTCCTGCCAACTCTTATTGCAAGACAGTCTCTTATGGTATTGTTGAGTACGCCCTCTGCTGACAGTTGAGTCCAGACATTAGATAACTGTTCGTTGCTACAATCTTGGAGAGACAGATTTAGGTCCTTATTAAGGCGAACTTGGTATTTTGTCCCACAATAAATAAATTCAACCGTCCTTTCTTGTGGTTGAGAGTCCTCTTTGATAGGTGCGATAGGCGTAGGTTGTGGATTTGGTTTCGGTGGCGCAACAACGTCCTTGATTGGTATGGGATTGCTCTCTATAGGCTTGTTTTTATCTTTTTCGGGGATTGTGATAGGTGGCACAGTCTCGTCCTTGGGTTTGGGAATGGCAGGTAGAACATAATATTGCTCCCATGCTCGTTTTAAGAAAGCGGCATATTCTTCGTTGGCTTGCGTTCTGAAATCATTGTATTTTTGTTGTGTCTGCTTTTTGAAGTCATCGTATGCCTTGCGAGGATTATTGTTTTGGGCAAAGCTGTTTGTGGAAGCCAACAATCCCCAAAACAATATAGGCAAAAGATTGTTTTTGTTCATCGCTTTATTTATTTAAGTGTGATGTTTCTCCAGTCTTCAAGTTCTGACGAATTGTATACAGATGGAGTTTGTGTTTTGTTCTTTTCCTTGAAAGCTTGTTTGGAAACCTCTGCCTTCACATAGTCGGTTAATTCTCCTAATGATGTATTTCCAGATGTTTCTTGCAGCTTTTTCAAAAGATAATAAGTGAACATACCGTGTCTTTCCTTATCGTATGGAAGTGCGGATTCGTCGCCTTGGCTTGCTGAGAATACAACAAGTTTACCAGTAGGCGTGTCTGGCTTGGCTTTGATAGCAACTCTTCTTGCTTCAGCGTTAGCTTGCTCATTTCTTTGTGCGCCACTGAAGCAGGCATCTATAAAGGCTATGATGTTTTTGGATGGTAAGTCACCTAATTCTTTATATAAATCTTTAAGACTATATCCTGTATTGATATCGAAAGCAAAGCCATCGCTTGGTAGTATGTAGGATGTACGGTCAGACTCATTAGGAATACCGTGTCCTGCATAATAGAAAATGACTTTAGTATCGTCACCTGCCATTTTTACTTGGTTTTTAAGCCATGATAAATGATATTTGATGTCATTAAGTGTTACGTTCTCTGCATAGTGGATATTGTTGTCAGGAATGCCGAGAGTCTTCTTACAATATTCCGAGAATGTTTTTCCATCATTCAACGCATATGGTACATTCTGTTCTCTTGTGTATTTCTCGTTAGCGATAATAACAGCATAGCATTTATTGTTAGATATTTTGCAAACCGGAATATTTTCGTCAATGTTTGATTTTTGGTTGTTGTAGAGATATTGAAATTTCTTGAAACGGGCTGTTAGATAAGTATATTCACAAGGTATAATTTCTTCTCCTGTCCTAACATCCACATATCCATATTTGCCGTTTCTCTTGACCTTCACCATATTTTGATGAATTTGTTCTTGCCAAGCATTTACTCCTTTTGATATTTCACCGATTTCTTCATATATACATGGAGTCAACATTTTCTCTTGCTCAATATCAACAAGTCCCAACAAATCATTTTTTTCAGAAAGCAAGTATCTGTCATTTAACTGTAAGCGTTTTTCTATTTTGTATATTGCATTTAATGAAATTGTTCCAATATTATCAAATTTGTCATGCAATATGTTTTCTCCTTTCTCATTGATAAACCATTTCTGACCATTCTTTTCAACCAATGCAATATCTTTTCTGAAATCGCCAAATGTTGCAAGTTTATCAAAGACTTGTTCTTCTAAAGCATCGTGACCATAACCTTCTAATACTTTGAATGAAAAGCCACCATCTCTATTTTTCTGACAAATGATACCATTAGAAGATATGGAGAAATTTCTAAAGCGTAAGTTTTGTTCGTTTGAAAAATCTGGTTCGTAATAGTCAGATCCGTTAATATTAGTTCCAAGATTAAGTTTAACATTTCCATTCTCATCTATGCATTCAACTCGGTATTCGAGTATGCCGTTTGAGGTCTCTTGTGGAGTTTCTACAATGGCAAACTTTCCTATAAAGTTTGATGCAGCAGCATATTTGCAGGGGATTACAATTTCCCCCTTTCTGTTTATATAGCCAAACTTCCCTTTCTCGTAATTATTTTCATCCAAATTCCAACCTTGCGAAATGACAGCATAATTACCATTGTTGTTAAAGAAAATATGAGTGTCAGAAATAAATGGAATGACAAGTTTTCCTGTCTTGTCTATACAACCATGTTTACCATTCTTTTCTACGCATATTAACTCAAGGCTTTTATCCTCTTCAGTGAGACATCTAATCCAAGATTTGTTTGTTTGCGTATTGTTTGGACCAGATGTTATCTTTCCGTTTTTGTCAAGATATACCTCTTTGCCATTTTTTATAGCAACAATACAATATCCTTCTCTTCTAAAATTAAACAAATCGTCATCATATATACATGGAATGACCAGTTTGCCGTTTTTGTTGACGCATCCCATTTTCTTATTCTTAAAAACGGAAGCCAGTCCGTCTTGTTGATTGAAAAGTCTCATATTCTCATGGTCAAGGATAATGTCATCATAAATACAGGAGATTACCTGTTGTCCCATGCTATCAACAGCTCCTGTTAATCCATTCTTCTTGACGATAAAATACTTGTCGCTGCTAACATCCAACAACTCGTAGTTCTGCTTGTTGTTATTATTGAACGCGGAATGTTTGTTCTTTTCAGTTTTTAACCAGCCCCATCCTAATGAATAAGGTAGAAATGCTTCTTCCTCGTCATCGTAACGACTGCGATTCATATATCCACTATCATATTCCTGTTGGGTAAAGTATGTTCGCAATGAAGCATACTGATATTTGAATGGCATTACCGTTTCTCCATTGATGTCAACGCAACCAAATTTCTTTGTTGTGGTATCTTTCAATACAAACAGCATCTTTTCATAGTTTTGTGCCTGTACATTGTGCACAGCCAATGCTACAAGCATAAGGAAGAGAAATCTTTTCATTGTATATTGTTTTTTTATTATTTGAAACACTGACAAAGGGCGTCTGAAATATTCCTATTGAACGTTATAGAGTATTATCTGGATTGTCTTCTTCTATAATGCACTTCATTCCGATATAAACGAATTGTTTCAGAATCAATATATCTTCATTTCTCAGACGAATACATCCTTCAGAACTTCTTGTGCCGATGCTGTCAGGGAAGCATGTTCCATGAATGCCAATACCAACAAAGTTTGGAACTTTTAATCTGAAAAACCATGGGCCGTAGGCACCTTTTCTATACCCATATCCGTCATTGAAATCATGTGTCCATGTTTTTGATTTTTGTATCTTGGTTATTTTAAAAGTTCCTTCTGGAGTTTTTTTATCTCCCTTTTCTTGTTTGTTGCCATAATTAGTTCCAACCGCACAGTTTATGGCACAAAGAGTATCTTGTTGAGGGTTAACAACAAAGAGCATTAATTTTTGTTTTGATACGACAATGTAATTATTTGCGAAACTACTTGTGTCCACACCCAATAAGATATACAATATAAGAAGTAAGCAAGTCCTATTCATCTGTTTAGTGTTTTATTTGTTTCAAATGTAGATAGAAGTCCCATGCTACATCAGAATAATTAGGGTCTGCTGAATTAATTTCGAGTCACAGACAGAGGGTAGCAGACGTAGACCCTCATAGTGACGATAATGATGAAAAAC
>ENA-OPWL01000002-OPWL01000002.1-human-gut-metagenome-genome-assembly--contig:-NODE-2-length-139793-cov-4.884162_pt1 | contig 139793 bp, 108 predicted proteins | sample MGYA00241508_ERZ502008 | MGnify/ENA primary metagenome ERZ502008 (study PRJEB25962, sample SAMEA2043046) | human gut metagenome | biome: human gut; feature: human-associated habitat; material: faeces... | reverse complement strand
GATATGAGTTTGTCTGTGAAAAAAGAAGCTCTTTTAGAAAATGAAAAAGAAAACTATGAGTATGACAATATAGATGAGGATGGAAAGGTGATTCGTCTATATAATTCCGGTGAAAAATCAGTTGAAATATTATGCGATGAAGATGGATTTGTTATAAATGAAAGTCTCTTTAAAAACGGAAAAAAATATTTAGTAAATTATTATACAGACAGCTTGTCATATACAGAACTGTATAATTGGGATAATGATTCGAACGATGGCTTAAATCCGGAAAGGAGAATTTTTTGGAACAAACAAGGACAGATGGTTTATGAACAATGTATCTATAAAGATAATGTTGAATATCTGTTTAAAAATGGTGAAGTTATAGACAATGTAGAGTTTCTAGAAAGATTTGTAAAGGCAATTAATCTTTGTGAGAATGATATATGTATAATGGATAGAGCGGGATATCTTGATTATATACAGCCTCTTTTTGAAAATAAAGGCAAATCAAAGCTGATAGCTGTATTACATTCAGATCATTTTTACAAAATATATGAGGATGAAAGCTCATTATACATGAACTATGAGTATTATTATTGGTTCAAATATTCAGAGGCAATAGATTATTTTGTTGTTGGTACGGAGGAACATAAAAAAAGTCTGGAAGCATTTTTAAAAGAGTATGATTGTTTTGTTCCGCATATTGCAGCTATTCCACCGGGCGCCATACCAGAAGGCAAACTTAAAAGTAAAAATAATCGTTGGCAAGGCAGTATAATATCTGCTTCAAGACTTAGTCCAAGGAAAGGTATTGATATTCTTATTAAAAGTGTGATAAAAGCTCATGAGATAAATCAGACAATTAATCTGGATATATACGGAAGTGGCAATGATGAGTATACTTCATATTTACAAAATATAGTTAAAGATGCTGGTGCTGATGATTATATTCACTTTAAAGGGCGCTGTAATCTTGAAAAGATTTATCCACACTATGAATTGTTTGCATCCTTTTCTTTGTGGGAAACATTTGGACTTTCACTCATGGAGGCTGTTGGAGACGGACTAGCCATGGTTGGACTGGATGTAAGATATGGGAACAGGCTTTTTATACATCCGGATGAAAATGGCTATCTGGTGGATTTTGATATTGAAACAGACTATCAAAATAAAGATAAGCTCTGTGAAAGAACTGCAGCAGCAATAGTTAAAATATTTGAGGATGATGACAGATTGAAGAAATTCCATGAAAATTCTTATATGATTGCTGAAGAATATAAGGAGCATGTAATAGAATCAAAATGGATGCAGCTTATAAAAAATATACCATAGCTCAATCCGTCAAACTTAATTTTATAGAGAAATGCAGTAACATGAAGGTAAAACATCCTAAGGATTATTGGCTTGAGTATGAGAGAAAAATGTTGGAAAACATCAATGAAACAACAGGCTTGTAGACAGGAGTATCAATGAAAACACACATTACTACATTAAACAACATGGCAGGAACTGCCAGTCTGGCACATAGAAGAGTATTAAAGGTGGCGCAGAGTATTGGCTGTCATGAAATGGGCTTGTCTTTTTATCCTTTAAAGCCAGACTATGCAAAGGAGATAGACAAACGTCTTGATGGGATAATAGCGCCTCTTAACTATGGTGATATTGTGATTTTTCAGTATCCAAGCTGGATTGGGGTGAATTATGATGAGAGCTTTGTAAACAAGATAAAGTCGTACCGGGATACAAAGCTGATAATTTTTGTTCAGGATATACAAAAGCTCATGTTTGATTCTGAGCAGGCAATTCTTGATATGGAAATTAAAACTCTCAATAAGGCGGATTTACTTATTTTGCCATCAAAGAAGATGCATCGCTATCTGAAAGAAAATGGGCTTGATGAGAAGCCTGTTATCTATCAGACTATCTGGGATATGCCATCAGACATTTGTTTTGTGGATCATGCTGTAACGAGATGCTTTCACTTTGCCGGGAACTATAATCGTTTTCCGTTTCTGGCAGAGTACCATGGCAAGACACCGATTTATCAATATGATGCAAATAAGCCGGACAGAGAAAATGATGACAGCTTTTGCTGGAGAGGGTATTTTGAGCAGGAAAAGCTAATGCATGAGCTTTCCAAAGGTGGCTTTGGGCTTGTTTGGAGTGATGACGAATATTTTGACAGATATTATTCGATGAATCAGCCGTACAAGCTCGGTACAAATCTGGCAGCAGGGATACCAGTTATAGTAAAAAGAGGCTGTGTTCATGAGAAATTTGTCGAAAGAAACGGTCTGGGATATGCAGTCGATACGTTGGATGAAGCTGATAAACTGGTTCAGAGTATTACGGATGCAGAGTATATAAAGCTTTACCATAATGTGAAGAATATTCAAAAGCTGATATTAGATGGCGCATATACAAGAAAAACACTTCAGGATGCAATAATTGAGGTTTTGGAAAATGCCTGTACACCGGTTGAAAACAGATATCAAGATCATATATAGATTTAGCAGACAAATCAACAGTGACAGGATATAGTATTTGACCATGATCAGGTGTATGAATCACAGATAGTTGCTACAGTGGAATAATGGGGAAGAGATTATGAGCGTACATATTACAAAAACTTATAACATAGGCGGATTGATTGGTCTCCGTCAAAATGCAGTGAAAAACGCTGGTGAAACACTTGGCTTTAAAGAAATGAGTTTATTTAAATTTCCTGATGCATATGATAGTGATGATGAGCTTCATGTTAGGATGGATGGCATAATCGCATCACTTTGTCCGGAGGATATAGTGATTTTTCAGCATCCAAGCGGAGAGAGTCCCAGATACGATGGATTTTTATTTGAGCATTTAAGAAGATATCATGGAACAAAAATTGTTGCGTTTATACAGGAAATAGCATTCGATAGAGATGACAGTGAGTATTCTTTGAGTGATGAAATCACGCTGCTTAACAGGGCTGATATGTTTATTTTTGCCTCAGCTGCGCTGCGGGATTACTATATCGCAAATGGATTAAAAGAAAAACCTTATCTGATTCAGAATATACCGGATTATATGACAGACATTTGCGCAAATGAGCATAAAAATAAAAAACTATATATCATGGCGGAAACGAGTCAAAATGAATATCCATTGAACAATTTGAATATAGAGGTGGTGCAATATGATGAGTACCGTGCCATGGAATCTATACTCAGGTTGTCAGACGGAGGCTTTGGATTGATTTGGGATGCGGATGAGCAGGCGCTTGGACTTTATATGGCTGCCGGAATCCCAGTGATAGTTAAAAAGGGGTTGAGCTGTGAAAAGTATGTGACAGATAATGAAATAGGAGCAGCAGCGACAGATTTTGAAGATGTATACCGGATAGCTGTATCAGAATCGGAAGATAAATTGAGTCAATACTACGCAAATGTCAAAAAACTGCAAAATTTGTTCATAAATGGAATATATACCAGAAAATTATTGCTGGATACCTTGATTATGTGTGGAGAAAGGCTATAATTTGGCGGTATATAAATGTTTTTATACGATTTTAGATACACCTAGGAGTTTATATTTATAGTGTTAAAGAGGAAAACTATAGTTATGTCCGGATGAAAGAGGATTAGGAAACAGATAATCAAGTATCCGGATTCATGTGAATAAGGAGAGACTATATGAATAAGAAGAAGGTTGACAGTATTTTAAAAGGTATAACCGCAGCAGGAATTGCCATGGGTGGAGTCAGCTCTATCCAGGGTGCTGATATGGTTATGGCTGCAATTAATGAATCGGCAGCAGATTCCAATTCATTAGTTGACGCAGGCTCTTTGTCTGAGAGCGAACGTACAGAGTATAGCGAGAGTACAACACAGAGCATGAGTGAAAGCGCTTCAGAGAGCACTAGCGAGAGCGTGAGTGTAAGTGAAAGTTCAAGTGAAAGTTCAAGCGCCAGCGAAAGTGCGAAGCAGAGTGATGCAGAACAGCAGAGTGGTGATAATGTTGTAGCGGCTGCATACACAGATGATGCAGAACAGGATATGGCTGTTTATGCTCGAATGAGTGGAATGCCACAGCTTGCAAGTAATGATACAAATAGAGATGATTGTGTATCAGATCAGGTACATCATGTGACTAAGATTACGGCAAGTAATTTTAAAGATTTAGCTGGATCTGATATTCAATCTAAAGGTGATATATGGGCGTGGTTTTGGGAGAATGGATCATGCCAGTATAGAGTAGCTAATTCATATACAGGTAAGTATGAATATTTTAATGATTTTGATTCTGTTACATTTAATTGGACAACAGGGCGGGGACATAATAAGCAAAGTTATTCTAAAACAGGCGAATTGTATATATGTGACGGAAATGCGTTTGTATTAAAAGTGTCTGATAATGAATGGGTAGAATTTAGAAGTAGTAGTACGGGTGGAGTACATACGTATAAATACGCATATAAGCATGGGGATTCCATTGATTTACTGGATGATGCAGATCCAAACTATGAGAAGAGTGAATCAGTAAGAATATCAGAGAGTTTGAGTGTTGAAGCAAGCACAAGCGCATCAACAAGTGCAAGCACATCAGCAAGTACGAGTGCATCAACCAGCGCATCAATAAGTGCAAGTACATCGGCTAGCACCAGTGCCTCAACAAGTGCAAGTACCTCAGCAAGTACAAGTGCCTCAACAAGTGCAAGCACATCAGCAAGTACAAGTGCATCAACCAGCGCAAGTACCTCAGCCAGCACAAGCGCATCAACAAGTGCAAGCACATCAGCAAGTACAAGTGCATCAATCAGCGCAAGTACCTCAGCAAGCACCAGTGCATCAACAAGTGCAAGTACATCAGCTAGTACAAGTGCCTCAACCAGTGCAAGTACATCGGCAAGTACAAGTGCCTCAACCAGCGCAAGCACATCGGCAAGTACTAGCGCATCAACAAGTGCAAGCACATCAGCAAGCACTAGTGCCTCAACCAGTGCAAGTACATCGGCTAGCACAAGTGCATCAACAAGTGCAAGTACCTCAGCAAGTACCAGCGCCTCAACCAGTGCAAGCACCTCAGCAAGTACCAGTGCATCAACAAGCGCAAGTACCTCAGCCAGCACAAGCGCATCAACAAGTGCAAGTACCTCAGCAAGTACAAGTGCATCAACAAGTGTAAGTACATCAGCAAGCACGAGTGTATCAACGAGTGCAAGTACATCGGCAAGTACCAGTGCATCAACCAGCGCAAGTACCTCAGCCAGCACCAGTGCCTCAACCAGCGCAAGCACATCGGCAAGTACAAGTGCCTCAACCAGTGCAAGCACCTCAGCAAGTACCAGCGCCTCAACCAGTGCAAGCACCTCAGCTAGTACGAGCGCCTCAACCAGCGCAAGCACCTCAGCAAGCACAAGTGCAAGTACATCAGCTAGTATCAGTGCTTCGACCAGCGCAAGTACCTCAGCAAGCACCAGTGCATCGACAAGTGCAAGTACATCGGCAAGCACAAGTGCATCAACAAGTGCAAGTACATCGGCAAGTACCAGCGCATCAACAAGTGCAAGTACATCAGCTAGTACGAGTGCATCAACGAGTGCAAGTACATCGGCAAGCACCAGCGCATCGACAAGTGCAAGTACATCAGCAAGCACAAGTGCATCAACAAGTGCAAGTACATCGGCAAGTACTAGCGCATCGACAAGTGCAAGCACATCAGCAAGCGAGAGTGCCTCAACCAGCGCAAGTGAGTCAGAGAGCACATCAGCAAGTGAGAGTGAATCAACCAGTGCAAGTGAGTCACTCAGCACAAGCGAGAGCATCAGCACAAGCACAAGTACGAGTCAGAGTCAGTCAGCTGCAAATGTGGTACCGACACCGGCTCCTGCACCAGCACCGGCAGTAGACAATGCTCCTGCACCTGCAACAACTATCACACCGGTTGCTACACCTCTTGCAGCAGCTACACCTCCGGCAGCACCAGCACCAGCAGCTCCTGCGGCACCGGCAGTACCGAATACACCAATTCAGGATGCACAGGTTCCACTTGGAGTAAATGAGGATGAAGATAATCTTCAGAACATCGAGGATGAGGATACACCTCTTGCAGCAGGCGGAACAGCCAAGGACGGTATCAAAACATGGTGGTGGTGGATTGCAGCAGCAGTTGCAGCTATCACAGGAAAGGGTGTTTATGACAACCGCAGAAGAAAACCTGCAAAGAGCGACGATTCAGAAGATAATTCTGATGAGAAATAAATAATTAATAGCAATACTAACAATATTGTTTTATAATATTAGTGACCATCTGTAGCGGATGGTCACTAATTTGTTAAGCTGTTTTGTAGTAAGACGAAATTACTTTGTGAGGAAAGGTGAATTCCTTGAAGCAGAAGGATAGTATAAAGAAGAAAAAACAAAAACAACAGAAGGAACACGTATTATTATATAAGCTTTTATATTCGTTCATGACCATGCTCGTGTACATGGTAGGCAGAAATATACCACTCTACGGGATAGATATAGATGCATATAGCAATGTAAATGTAGATGCGCAGTCCATACTTTTACAGGCTATTTCAGGTGATATGAAGAACTGTTCCATTTTCATCATAGGCTTGTGGCCGTACATGCTGGCATCCATGCTTGCCATACTGATAGTTGCAATCATGTCGCTTGACAATACAAGAAAGCTGTCACCGAAGAAGATAAACATATGGACAGTTACCATCATGATGATTATCGCAGCAGTTCAGGCATATCACAAAACACAGACACTTATGTATAGAGTTAGTGGAGATGAACTTATATGGAATAAGATAATAGTTTTCATACAGCTTATCGCGGGCATGCTGATAGTGGTGTATATGTGCGACAGAGCTACCAAGTATGGTATCGGTGGCAAGGTGAGTGTGTTCATGGTCAATATAGTCAGTGGTATGATGACCATGTTTACGGGAAAGCCGCTTGAGAAGCTGGCACTGCCTGTAGCCATAGGAGTGGCAGAGATTGCTGTCATGATAGTACTTGAGACCACTGAGAAGCGAATAGCAGTACAGAGAGTTTCCATAAACAATATTTATGCGGATAAGAACTATATCGCTTACAAGCTCAATCCTGTCGGTGCTACACCGCTTATGTTTGCGTCAGCCGCTTTTTTGCTTCCACAGTTTATGTGCAATGGACTTCATTATCTGTTTCCGGACAATGCTGATATTCAGTGGTGGATGGACAATATGAGGCTCACATCACCGCTTGGAATTGTAGTATACATGGTGATTATATGTCTGCTTACAATTATCTTTTCTATGGTTATGCTGTCTCCGGGCAGGACAGCAGATGATCTGCTTAAGTCGGGTGATTCTATACAGGATATATATGCAGGAAAGCCTACGAAGAGATATCTGATTGGCACAGTGCTCAGCTTTTCCGTTATAAGCTCAATCATTATCTGTATATGTCAGGGTGGACCGCTGTTTTTACAGTTTGGAGGATATGTGGACGCATCACTTGCTATGCTGCCGTGCTCTATCATGATGACGACAGGTCTTTGGATTTCGCTGTACCGCGAGGCAGAGGTGTACCGGAATATGGACAGATATCATACATTCATATAGCTCCCGGCGCTTTGAATTAAGAATTAGGAGGAATCATAATGCTATATTTTATACCGGCATGGTATAAACAGAATATGTGGTGCGAAAACGAGCAGCAGTGGTATATGCGCAGGCTCAAGTCAGAGTTTGACGAGACTATAAAGCAGATTACTCTTTTTCATAGAAATGTGGACAGACCTTACAGGATTCTTGTGCTCGGATACTCGCCAAATTTCAGACATTTCCTACACAGGCAGGGCATGTACCGTTCGAAGTACTGGTCATGCTTTGATGCGATAGCACAGGTCAGGAGAAAGAAGGTCGCTGTGCTGTCATATCACGATATCAAGTGGCCGAAGGGGCTGGAGTTTGTGTATTCGCCTTTTTCTATAATTGCTTTGCAGGGCGATGTGAAGTATGCACAGGTAGAGTTTGGTGAGGATGGCAATCCGATATCCATAGATATGTTTGAGGATGGCAAAATCTGCAGGCGCAACTATTATGATGACAGAGGCTTTGTTTCCAGTACTGTTATCTACGAAAACGGCATAGAGCAGTATCAGGATTTTTTGATGGAAAACGGCATCTGGAAGATACGTGAGTATAAAAATGATGGTCATGTGGTTGTCAATCAGACATGCCCTGACTATGATGTGGTGCCTGATGCCAAGAGCGGCAAAGCAGGTGAGCCGGTTGAGATGCGCTTTACAAAGGCTGAATATGACAGCCTCGAGGCGGTTATCGAAGAGGTATTTGCAAGCTATGTGAATCTCACAAGGCAAAATGACAACTTTTTCGTGGCGATGCATCCGCTTCATATCAGGGTTGCAGAGCATGTGCTTAAGGGGAAAAGGATTATTGCTACATTTTTTGAAAACAGATTTGATTTCACGCAGACATCACTGGCAGCGGATTTTTTAGAGCATGCGGAAAATATCATTACGGATTCTGATTATACGACGAAGATTATTATGGCAAATCTGGGTGCAGTAAATAACAAGCCGTTCAGATTACATATCACAGATATTCCACCATATGATACCAGGATGGATTTCGGTATCAGCTCGCAGCTTCGGGTGCAGAACATCCTCGTGCCGGTTGATGGACTGACTAAGGATGCATTTGCTCAGATTATAAAGGGGCTTGCGGATTATCTGACCATTAATGACCTTGCGAGAGTTCATTTCTTTACAAGAGATGCCTCATGGGGTCATGAGGATGCTATAAAGAATGATACGGTAAAGCTTCTTGATAGTATGGGCTATGATTCCCGTTTGGTAACAGGCGATGGTGAGGCAGCTCTCGGCTTTGGAGGCAGCGGGGCTGATGTATTTGCCGAGAATGAGCTGGGGGATATAGAAAAAACGGTGGAGCAGAGATTTTTCGTGGATGTATGTGTGGATGAGCGTGATATCAGCAAGTGTATCAACGAGCAGAGAGTCATCCTCGATATGAGAGGCACGATGGATGTTTTTGTTTATGTTACAGCTATCAGCAAGGGCGTGCCGAGAATCAGCCTGAGTGCAGACCAGTTTCTTGTTTCAGGAAAAAACGGAATGGTCATAGATGATTTTTCTGATATCGGAAGGAGTCTGACCTATTATCTGGACAGCTTTGAAAACTGGAATCAGGCATTGGTGGAGTGCTATGAGCTTGGTCAGAAATATACCACATCGGTGCTGCTTAAGAAGTGGAGAAAGGTGCTAAATTTTAGTGAGTAAGATTCATGTTTTATATGTTGGCGATGACGATTGGACAACTAAATACAGCATTCCGGACAATATAGAGTTTGAAGTATACGAGTCTGATGAGAGTGAACCCTCGACAAACAGACCTGCGAGAAAGCTCATGGATTTAGTTATTCTTGACAGGGATATAACACTCTCAGAGGAAAAGGCTTTTACGAAGTTTACAAGGGGCTACTGTCTTTTTGCAACGGAAAATGTGCAGATGCTAAACAGCGCGACGAGCAGATATTTCAAGGCACGAATGGGACAGTATCTGTATACCGGCGATGTGCAGTATTTTCTGGCTCATGAGGTGAGAAATTACTATCCAAATCCTTATGGTGAGAAGTTTAATCCTGCCAAGCTTGCTGTCAGTGATTCCTTTACAGGAAGGGTAGCATGTGATGGAAACTATAACTTGGTTCTAGATGGAGAGTTTGGGGAGGATTTTTCGCAGATTGCATACTGGAGATATAATATCCCGGTTTTTGAGGGACAGTGTATTGATATGTATCTTGAATATGAGAAAACTGGGGATGTAGAGATTAAGCTTAGATTATTTCAGTTCTACTATGGCTCGATTGGTGATATTAAGCAGGTCTGGGAGTTTGACGAGGAACAGCTTCAGGATGTTTTCAGAATAGATAATGAATCAGATCAGGGTCCTGTTTTTGTTTCTATACTTGCAAGGGGCACCGGCAGCCTGAATATCATATCATTGCACGACAGACATTCCCGCCGTGGACACGGATTTTTCCTGCCCGGAGGTGAGAGGCTTGTCTCTTCTAAAGGAGAGGAAGTGTTTGTATACTTTGAGAAGGGCGATATGAAGCCACCGCTTGCTGTCTATTTCTCAGGCTACAGGACTCAGGAGGGCTTTGAGGGCTACTATATGATGCGAGGCTTCGGATGTCCGTTTATTCTTGTGACAGACCCAAGAAGTGAGGGTGGAGCCTTTTATCTGGGAGACAGTGAATTTGAGCAGATGATTACGGATTATGTGACTGATAAGCTCGATGAGCTTGGTCTTACAAAGGATGAGCTCGTGCTCTCAGGAGCTTCGATGGGAACCTTCGGTTCACTATACTATGGCTCAAAGCTTTCACCGCATGCACTGCTTCTTGCAAAGCCGCTTGCCAACATGGGAAATGTAGCACGAAACGAGCGAATCCTTAGAGCCGGAGGCTTCGCTACCTCGCTTGATATTCTGATGAAAAATTATGACAATCTCTCTGACGAGGCGATAGAGCAGCTCAACAACAGGATGTGGGACAGATTCGACAGTGCCGACTGGTCGCAAACAAAGTTCATCATCTCATATCTGTATGAGGATGATTACGACCCGGATGGTTATCCGAGCATTTTGTCGCATCTTAAGTCGAGCGGTGTTGAGGTGTATGGCAAGGGCTCACACGGCAGACATACTGACAATTCATCAAATGTCATGGCATGGTTCAAGAGCCAGTACAATAATCTGCTGCATGATGATTTTTCAAGATAAGCAAATAAACGTTGCAGGTCACACAGTTAGGTGTGAACAGTAACAGGAAAACAAATATTAAGTGAACAATAGTAAGACAGGTAAGTATTATGTATGGTGACACATGGCAGGTCCGCTGGAAGGAATTTCTATCGGACTCGTATGTATATGGATCAAAAATTGAATTTAATGAGGATGGTTCAGTTTCTTATAAGAACCGCCTCATGCCGCCGGGCACGGTGATTCACACATGGTATTCTATGACGAATTTCCAGGGGAATAGGATAGAGCCGTCGCTTCCGCTCATCGATGGAGAGCGGGCATATTCCATTGCGGTGAATATTGACTATCACAACAGTGAGAGTGAGGCGCTGATGCTTCGTATCATATTTTTTGACAGGTATGATGCACAGGCGCAGAGTATTATTGTCCGCGATAAAAAGGCGTTTTTCAAGCCGTCCATCAGGACCTACAGCTACAGGATAGAGCTGATAAATGGTGGAAATGCTGATTTTACATTCAAATCACTGGTGATTAAAGAGGTTTCAGAGGAAGAGTTTGATGCAGAGCAGGAAAGAATTGAGAGACTTAAAGAGGACTCTAACAAAAGTAAGAAAAAGCGAAGAAAAAATAAAAAATCTAAGTGATGAAGAGCTTTCTGCACTGACAGAGCAGTTTAAGAGCAGGTATAGCGATGGGGAATCGCTTGAATCGCTTATGCCAGAGGCCTTTGCGGCTATCTGCGAGGCGGATTACAGGGTGCTTGGAAAGAGACCGTATGATGTGCAAATCTTAGCGGCAGCAGCTCTTCACGGTGGATATCTCGCCGAGATGAATACAGGTGAGGGAAAGACTCTATCTGCCACGATGCCGCTTTATCTGAATGCGCTGACCGGCAAGAGCTGCATGCTCGTGACCACAAACGAGTATCTGGCATCGCGAGATGGTGCAGAGATGGGAGAGGTCTACAATTTCATGGGTCTCACCTGCTCATATCCGGATGCGGATGATACAAAAAAGCAGGATGATGACGAGAAAAGACAGTTTTATTCGGCTGATATCATATACACTACAAATGGCGCACTTGGCTTTGATTTCCTTTTTGACAATCTGGTAAAGAAAAAGGAGGACAGATTTCTCTGTGATTTCCACTATGTCATAATTGACGAGGCTGATTCGGTGCTGCTAGACTCTGCAATTATGCCGCTCGTCATATCGGGAGTGCCGAGAGTGCAGTCGAATCTGTACGATGTATGTGATTTTTTCGTCACGACACTTGTGGAGGATATAGACTACATAGAGGAGGATAAGGCCGTCTGGCTTACTCCAAAGGGTGTGAAGTTTGCCGAGAGCTTCTTTGGCATATCAAATTTTTACGGTAAAGAAAATTTTGAGATAAACAGGCATGTCACGCTTTCTCTTCGGGCGCACAAGCTTTTGAAGAACAAAAAGGATTATGTTGTCACTGACAAGAAGGAGGTAGAGCTGTTTGATGGAGCGACAGGCCGTCTCATGCACGGTGTCAAGCTGCGCGGCGGTCAGCATCAGGCTATAGAAGCGAAGGAAAAGGTGGAGATATCGCAGGAATACAGAACTGTGGCATCCGTTACCTTCCAGAATCTGTTTATGATGTTTGACAAGATGGCAGGCATGAGCGGCACACTCATGGATGCAAAGGATGAGCTTTTTGAGACCTATGGCAAGCATGTGGTGAAAATACCTACAAACAGGCCTCTTAAAAGAGTCGACAGGAAGGACAGATACTTTAAAAACGGCCATGACCAGTTTTGGACAGCAGTGGATGATGTGATAAGGCTTCACGAGACAGGCCAGCCGGTGCTTGTGGTGCTTAATTCCGTTACGGATACGGATCTTTTCTCAAGGCTTTTAATAGAGAAAAATATTCCGCACAATGTACTAAACGCAAGCAATGCATTCTGGGAAGCACAGATTATCGCAGGTGCAGGCCAGCTGAATGCTGTCACGGTTGCTACGACCATGGCAGGAAGAGGAACAGATATAAAGCTCGGAGACGGAGTGAAGGAGCTTGGAGGCTTAGCCGTCGTAGGTATAGGCAGGATGAACAATTCAAGATCCGAGAGGCAGGCGAGGGGTCGCGCCGGTAGACAGGGTGATCCGGGCTTCAGCCAGTACTATGTGAGCCTGGAGGATGACATAGTGGGAGCTGAGGATGATGACAAGCTGCAGCGCTATATTGATGGCAAAAAGCGTATCGGAAAGCGCAAAATAAAGCGTATTGTCAACCAGTGTCAGAAGCTTAGTGTGGAGTCTGAGGAGATGAACCGCAAGAAATCACTGCAGTATGACCAGGTCCTCCAGCGCCAGCGAGACCTAATCTACGCAACCAGAAAAAAACTGCTCGACGGCGCCAGCGTCGAGCAGGAGAAGATAGTAGAGATTGCGAAGGAGAATATCTCAGACTTCGTTAATCATTTTGACTGCATACAGAGTAATAAGAAGCATGGCAGGCGCCGTGGCAGAAAGAAATATAATGATAAAAATACCAATACAGAGCAATATACATCAATACTAAACAGATATATCCTTGACAACATTTCTTACAAGCTGGACGCCGGTCTGACTTTGTCTGACATGCAAAGCGCCGCCACTGTTAGCGATTACCTGATGCTTCGCGTGTATCAGGGGCTTTCAAGACAGCGTGAGCGCATAGGCGATGAGGAGGCTTACGAGCAGTTTGTCCGTGAGGCAACTCTAAAGGCGGTGGATGATGGCTGGGTTGAGCTGATTGACTACCTTGAGCAGCTCAAGTATGCGGTAGCGGGAAGAGCATCCGCACAGAGAAATGTTATGTTTGAATACCAAAATGAGGCTTTCGAGTCGTTTTTGGATACAGAAAAAGCGGTAAAATGTAATATCATAAGGAATATTTTGCTTAGTGATGTGAAAATCGGCAAGGATGGCAGGCTGCAGGTCATCTACCCTTAAAGGTTATTATAATATAAATAGTTTGACAGATACGAGGAGAATCATATGGTATATAACTTCAATCTCGGAATAGGCTGGGCTTCAAGCGGCGTGGAGTACGCACAGAGCTACAGGGCTAATCTGCTCCGCAGGGCGCACATTCCGGCAAGGTTTGTTTTCACAGATATGTTTCCAACTGAAAATATAGAGCACATGACGAGAAATATCGGCTTTTTGGATGAGGAAGTGATATGGCTGTACACATTTTTTACAGATGTGAGGACATCTCCTGTTACATTCACTCTAAAGGAGCTTGAGGCTTCGATGGCAGAGGAGGATTATACCTTTTCCAGAGATGGGAAGACGTGCAGGTATCAGTTTAAGGAGAGCGGCAGGTTCTACACCTGCTACATGGTCGATGATACAAGTGATCTAGTGCACAGAGTCGAGATTGTTTCAAACGGATGCCTGATCAGGAAGGATTTTTACACCTATTGCAGGACCTTCAGCGAGTACTATGCTCCGCTTGACGGCAAGGCTCATCTGTACGGCAGGACCTTTTTCAATGAGGATGGCTCGGTGTGCTACGAGGAGGTCATAGAGGATGACAGCACCTTTTACAGGATCGGAGCGCAGGTGCTTTATACCAAGGCTGACCTGGTCGGCTATATGGTAAAGAGGCTTAACCTTACGGCTGATGATGTGGTGATCATCGACAGGACGACAGGCATAGGTCAGGCAATCCTCGAAAACTGTGGACCGGCGCGCGTAGGAATAGTGGTGCATGCGGACCATTTCAGCGAGGGCGGCACTGATGATGATTACATACTGTGGAACAACTACTATGAGTATTCGTTTTCGCAGACTGAGCACATAGATTTCTACATCACAGCGACAGATGCGCAGAATGAGCTTATGAGGCAGCAGTTTAAGAAGTATTGTGGAAAAGAGCCTCATGTGGTGACTATTCCGGTGGGCAGTCTGGATGAGCTTAAGTACCCGGATGAGCCGAGAAAGAGGCACTCGCTCATCACTGCGTCGCGTCTTGCGACTGAGAAGCACTGTGACTGGCTGGTGGAGGCCGTTGTAAAGGCAAAAGAAAGCGTGCCTGACATTTCACTTGACATATATGGAAAGGGTGGCGATGAGGCGAAGCTTAAGAGGCTTATCGGCAGGCTGGGCTGTGCCGATTATGTGCATTTGATGGGACAGCAGAAATTAGATGATGTATACAAGCACTATGATGCGTATGTGGCAGCTTCACAGAGTGAGGGCTTCGGGCTCACACTCATGGAGGCCATAGGCTCAGGGCTTCCTATAGTGGGCTTTGATGTGAGGTATGGCAACCAGACCTTTATCGATGATGGGCAAAACGGCTACAAAATTCCAATCACCGATGAGATGGATCAGAAGGAGAAGATAAAGCTTCTTTCTGAGCGTATAGTGAGGATGTTTACAGAGGATGACATGGATGCATTTTCAGGACATTCATATGAGAAGGCCAAAGAATATCTGACTAAGGAGGTGGTTCACAGATGGATAGAGCTGTTGAAGTAACACACACGGCAGATGGTATCACACTGCTCTTTGATACATTTTCAGGCGAGAGCAAGAATCTCCTTGAGTCATTTAAGAATGCCGGTGCTGCCTTTCATGCAGCAGTCATTGAGGATGACGGTTTCCTGCCGGATGATGTGATGAGCGTGTATGGATTTTTCTTAGGCGATTACAGGAAAGCTGACAGCTTACCGGGGAAGCCGTTGTATTTCAATCAGATACAGATTCCTGATTACTGGCGCATAGAGGGCGATAATTCATCTGCGAAGGTCATGGACCGCACCAGGGAGCGAGCGAGGATATTTTTCACGGAGCCTACGCACAGGCGGCAGGTTAAGATTGTTGACTGGCTCGATGATGCCGGTCAGGTCAGGCTTTCAGAGCATTATAACAGGTATGGCGCGATTTTCTGTCACACGGTTTTTAATAAAAAGGGGCAGAAGGCACTCAGGAAGTTTTTTGATGTGACGGGCAGGGAGATGATAGTGGAGAACTTCGTCACCGGTGATATACTCGTCAGATGGCAGGATAAGAACTGGATTTTCAGAAGTAAGACAGACTTTATAGCGTTTTTCATCAGGTGCGCAGGGCTGGAGGATACAGCGGTTTATTTCAACTCGCTGTCATATCCGTTTTTTGCATCACAGGCGCTTGCGCCAAACGGCTTTCGCGACGCACTCTTCTGGCACGAGCCGGTGGGTGATGAGATACCCGGCAATATGCAGATTATACTGCATGATCAGGGAACGAGGGCAAAGCGCGTATTTGTGTCGCGCAGGGAGTCCTACGACAGGCTTATAGCACTTGGCGCTCCTTCTGATAAGGTGAAGCAGCTTGGATATATCTACAGCTTCGTCAGGGAAAATAAGCACAGGCCGCACATACTTGTATGTACCAATTCAGAGAATGTAGGTCATCTGACAGAGCTTGCGTCACTCATGCCGCAGATGCATTTTCATGTGGCAGCCATCACAGAGATGTCGTCAAAGCTTATGTCGGCAGGGCAGTATGACAATGTGTCACTCTACCCTAATGTGAAGATGTCCGTGCTGGATAGTCTTTTTGAGAAGTGTGATTTCTACCTCGATATCAATCACGAGGGTGAGATAGTGGATGCGGTTCACAGAGCTTTCTTAAACAACATGCTTATAGTGGGCTATGAGGAGACCATGCACAACGCATATTACACCGCAGACACGAATACATTTAAGGAGAGCGAGTACGCTGATATGGCGGAGGCACTCAACCTGACACTGGCTATGCCGCATCTCATTGATGAGGCGCTTGCCATGCAGAAAAAGGCTGCTGTAGCGGCTGATGCAACAGACTACATGGAAATACTCCATTTGTAGTAATACAGGGTTTATGAACAGAAAGGAGCTTAATATGAGTAAAAACATTAACAACAATCAGACAGTAGACGAGAAAAAGGGTAAAAGGACAGGGCTTACAATACTGGGCTATGTGCTTGTGATCGTGGCACTTCTTATAGTGCTTCCGGTTGTGCTTCCACCGATATTTGGCTATCATACATATCTTTCGGGCACAGACCATACAGGAAATATTTCAAAGAATGGCAGCGTGGTATATTTAAAGACTATTGACGAGGCCTCTTATAAGGATGGCAATATAGTAGCCATCGAATCAGCTGATTCATCAGGCAGAAGGGTAGATTCATACTATGTGGATTCTAATGATTCTTCTGCAAAAGAGATTGCACTTCGTGATGGAAATGGTGTATCATATAAGGTAGTTAAAGGGCAGGTTATCGCAAAGACTCCGTTTATAGGATACTTAAGCCAGCTGTGCTTTTCAGCAGTTGGAATTATTGTCACGGTAGTGATTTTTGCTGCAGGTGTAGCAATCATGATGTATGTAAACAAAATCAGCAAGGAAATCAACACCATGGTTGAACAGCAGACTGCATAGTGTGTCTGAATTCCCATCTGCGACATTAGAAAACCTGACTATTATAAAGCAGACCTTATGTTTGCGGAATAGGATAAGTTATGGATAGATACAGTGTGAGTAGGACAAAGAGGTCATTGTTTTATTTAATGATGGCCTTTTTGATTGTTGGATTTATAATTGCCGAGTGTATATTACCGAGTGAGAGAAGCCAGTCTGTAAGTGATAATAATATCACCTACGAGGGCAGCTTTACATGGGAGAAGTCCGATGGTGAAAGGGAGGCTATTGAAGTACCCGGCAGGTACGATGTCAAGCCGGGGGATACGATGGTTATAACTACTGTTCTGCCTGATGATTTCAATGCAAGTGTCATGGCAATCAGAGCATCACTTCAGACAATCAGATTTTACGTGGATGGCAGTCTGAGAGCAGAGTATGATACAAAGGACACGAGACCCTTCGGTAAGGATTCCGCGAGCAGATATGTATTTTGCAATATGTCGGAGGATGATGCCGGCAAAGAGCTGCGCATTGAGCTGACAAGCCATTCATCCAACTATTCAGGCGTTGTAAATACTGTATACTGTGGAGATAAGAGCGATATATGGACAAATATATTTCATAATAGCTCAAGAGAGACGATTATAGCATTTTTCATTTTTTTTGCTGCTGTAGTGTCTGTTATGTTCAGTATAGCACTCAGTATTGTATACAAGACACATTTTGACATGGAGTATGTAGGCTGGTGTATGCTTCTTGGGGCAATATGGATGCTTGGTGAATCGAAGCTGCGTCAGATGCTGGTGCCGAATGCATCTGTTTTGGCGGCTATGTGCTTTGTGGTTATTCTGATTAGTCCTATTGCTGTTTCGATTTATATTGACAGCATACAGGGTGGGCGTTATACAAGAGTGTATACATGCATAGAGGCACTTGCGGCTGTGAATTTCATTGTCTGCACAGCTTTGCAGCTTTTTGGTGTGTGCGATTATATAGAGACTCTGCCGGCAGGACAGGGAATGCTTGCTGTCTGCTGCGCGGTCGTTATCACAACGTTTATCATTGATATAATTAAGCATAGGACATTGGGCTACAGACCTGAGATGGTTGCCATGATTATAGCACTTGTTCTGGTGCTTATAGAGGCTGCTTCTGTGTACTTTGTTGTCACTATGTCAGGCTTCTTTATCGGAACAGGCCTTATTGTGATTTTGTTTGTCAATATAATAGTCACAATAAAAAGAATCAGCGAGATAGAATACAAGCGCCAGAAGGAAGAAAGTGACAGGCTTAGAAATCAGACAGAGAGAGTTTCCCTTCAGATGATGAAGACACTCGCTGCTACAATAGAAGCAAAGGATGATTATATGAGAGGGCACTCATACAGGGTGGCAGAGTACTCTGCTCTCATTGCAAAGCAGCTTGGCTGGAGTGAGCATGAGGTGGAGAATCTTAGAAATGCTGCATATCTGCATGATATCGGAAAGATTGGCGTGCCTGATACAATATTAAATAAGCCGACCAGGCTGACCGATGAAGAGTTTGCAGCCATAAAGAGCCATACTGTGATGGGCGCAGATATCTTAAAGGATATCACACTGTTAGACCATCTGGTGGATATTGCAAGGAATCATCATGAGCGCTACGATGGAAAGGGCTATCCTGACGGACTGGTGGGAGAGGAAATACCGCTTTCTGCCCGTATAGTGTGTGTGGCAGACAGCTATGATGCCATGAAATCGCGCAGGATTTACAGGAATGCACTGCCCGATGAAGAAATCCGAAGGGAGCTTTTGGATAACTGCGGCACGCAGTTTGACCCGCAGATATCGCGTATGTTTGTTGATATGCTTGACAATGGCATGGTTGTGATTGATGAGGATAATCCTGCGGCTCAGGGCTACCGTGATAATGCGGCTATCGAGTCAGTGGCAGACAAATTCATATCTGAGGTCATGAAGACCATGAGCAGTCAGGAAAAAGCCGATAGTGTTGATTATCTGACAGGACTTTACATGCGAAGTCGTGGACAGCAGGTAATAGCAGCCCTGATGCAGGATAATGATGGCTGTCTTGCCTTCATAGATATGGATAATCTCAAAAAAGTCAATGATGTGCATGGTCACAAGGCGGGTGACAGGGCACTTAAGCTTATAGGTAATCTCCTTGCTAAAGAGACTGAGAATGAGACCTTTGCAGCCTGCAGGCTTGGAGGTGACGAGTTCCTCATCTTTATGCCATATTCTGACAGGGCAAGCGTGGAGAGTGTTATAAAGCGCATATTTGAGGGCTTCGAGAGCGCCAGGGAAGCAGACTGTGAGATAAAGGAGGCCGCTCTTTCAGCAGGACTGTGCATGACGACAAAGGGAGCCATGTTTGAAAGTGACTACACAAAGGCAGATAAGGCGCTCTACTATGTGAAGCAGAACTGTAAGGGTTCATATTTCTTCTATGAGCAGCTCTTAGCTGACAATAAGGAGAATACAAATCTGAGTGCGGATTTACGAAACGTGGCAAAGCTTTTAAAGGAGAGTGGCAGCTATACAGGTGCGTTGGATTTAAACTACAGAGAGTTTGCAAGAATCTATGAGTTCGTGAACAATGTAGGAGATAGGCACAACCACAACTGCTATCTGGTCATGGTGACTATGAACACTCTGCCGGAGCAGCTTGCAGATATCGAGGAAATTGAGAAGGCACTTGACTGCATGGAACAGTCTATCCGCAGTAAGATCAGAAAGGTGGATGTCTGCACGCGCTACAGCTCAATGCAGTATCTTATCATACTATTTGAGCCACAGGAAAATCAGATTCCAAATGTCATGGAGAGAATCTTTATGCATTACTATGAGCTCTGTGACAGAGAGAATTTCAAGCCGCAGTATGAGTATATCAAAATGACTGAGGTAAAATAGGGATTGTTAAATAATAGTCAATGTGGTATAGTTTTCTTCGAACGGTATTCGAAGGAAACTGTATCATGGAGGATGTGTTGTCACCTTATGACAGAGCATATCCGGCAGACACAAGGAAGCCAAAAGCACATTGCTGTAGCAGATATGAAGCAGACAGCAAAGTGACAGGCGCGCACAGGGTAAATCGACCGCTGCCATACGGCACATGGCGGAGATTATATCAGCTGCGAGATAAGGAATGGTCTGACCGGCTTGGAAAGAAGGTGGTAGCATGAAAATAGGCATAATCGGCGCAGGCAGAGTGGGCTGTTCTATAGGTAAATACCTAAGGACAAAGGACATAGAGCTTGCAGGCTATTATGACGTGGATTCTGCGGCGGCTAAGGAGGCTGCGGAGTTTACAAGGACAGAGAGCTTTGATTCGCTAAAGCAACTGGCGGATCAATCACAGATTATATTTATCACCACACCGGATTCATTTATTATACCGGTTTGGGAACAATTAAAAGAGCTGTCTCTAACGAATCAGATTATATGTCATTGCAGTGGCGCATTATCATCCGATTCATTTTCCGGAAGGGAGAGCATGAGCGTATCATGCTGTTCAATTCATCCAATGTTACCGTTCAGTAACAAATTTTCATCATATGAGCAATTAAATAAAGCATTTTTCACAGTGGAAGGGCAGGATGCTGCGGTTGAAGCAATATCCGGGCTGTTTTGTTCTATTGGAAATGAGGTATGCCGCATTGATGGCGCTAAAAAGGCAAAATACCATGCAGCGGCTAGTATTTTGAGCAATCAGGTGATTGCTGTCCTTGACATGGGCTATTCTCTTTTGGAGGACTGCGGCTTTACAAGGGCTGAGGCTGTAAGAGCTACAGGCCAGCTTGTGATGCGCAATATCGAAAACGTACTCGAAGCAGGCTGTGACGGCGCACTGACCGGGCCAATCGAGAGAAACGATATTGAAACAGTGAAAAAGCACATCGCATGTATGCAAAATGACGATAGCGATGATGTCAGATTGTACAAAATGCTTGGTACAAAACTAGTAAATATTGCTGAAAAAAAGAATCCTGATAAGGATTACACTCAGATGATGGAATTGCTAAGAGGCTGACAATACCGTGAATGGTTCCAAGTAGTTACAAGAAACGGATTGTTGCAGAAAGACAGAGGGATTGGACAATGAAAAATACAGTAGTAACTTTTAAACAGGCAAAGGAAAAGGGCGAGAAGCTCACGATGCTCACAGCATATGATTATTCGACAGCAAAGCTCATAGATGAGGCCGGAATCAATGCAATTTTAGTAGGAGATTCTCTCGGCATGGTGGTGCTTGGCTATGAGGATACACTTTCAGTGACTATGGAGGATATGATTCATCACAGCGCAGCTGTTTCAAGAGGCATAAAGGATACGCTGCTCATCACAGATATGCCTTTTATGTCATATCAGACATCGGTTTATGATGCTGTGGTCAATGCAGGACGACTCGTGAAGGAAGGCCATGCGCAGGCAGTCAAGCTCGAGGGTGGCAAGGAGGTATGTCCACAGATAAAGGCTATCGTGGATGCGTCAATTCCGGTATGTGCACATTTAGGGCTTACACCACAGTCAGTAAATGCATTTGGCGGCTTCAAGGTGCAGGGCAAGGGTGAAGAGGCAGCGCAGAAGCTTCTTGACGAGGCCCGTGCGGTCGAGGAGGCAGGAGCATTTGCAGTGGTGCTCGAGTGCGTGCCAAAGGCACTTGCAAAAAAAATTACAGAGAGCATAAGCATACCTACAATCGGTATCGGAGCGGGAGCAGACTGCGACGGCCAGGTGCTTGTATATCAGGATATGCTTGCCATGTATGCAAACATGAAGCCGAAATTTGTAAAGCAGTTTGCACAGGTCGGAAAAGAAATGAATGAGGCGTTCACAGCCTACAAAAAGGCTGTTGAGGAGGGAAGCTTCCCTGGTGAGGAGCATACCTTTAAGATGGATGAGACAATAATTGACAAGCTGTATTAGTATCGAAAATAGTATTGAAGAATATTTACAAAAAATAGCTACGAAAAATAAAAGAATAAGGAGACATAAAATGTTAATATACGGACAAATCGAACAGGTAAGAGAAGCAGTAAAGGCATGGAAAAAAGAGGGCAAAAGCGTTGGCTTTGTACCTACAATGGGATACCTCCACGAGGGACACAAGAGCTTAATCGATGCGGCAAGACGCGAGAATGACAAGGTTGTAGTGAGTATTTTTGTAAATCCAATGCAGTTTGGCCCTGCAGAGGATTTAGACAGCTATCCACGTGATTTAAACAGGGATGCAAAGCTTTGTGAGGATGCGGGCGTTGACATTATTTTCCATCCTGAGCCTGAGGAGATGTATGCAGACGGCTTCTGCTCATATGTGGATATGAATGGCCTCACAACTGAGCTTTGTGGAAAAACAAGACCTATCCATTTTAGAGGTGTGCAGACAGTTGTCCTGAAGCTGTTTCACATTGTGACACCTGACCGTGCATACTTTGGACAGAAGGATGCACAGCAGCTTGCGGTCATAAAGCGTATGGTAAAGGATTTAAATGTTGACACAGAAATCATCGGCTGCCCAATCATCCGTGAGGAGGATGGACTGGCAAAGAGCTCAAGAAACACATATTTAAGTGAGGATGAAAGACAGGCAGCGCTTGTACTGAGCAGAAGCTTAAAAATCGGAAAGCAGCTCGTAGAGGATGGCGAAAAGAGTGCAAAAGCGATAAAGGATGCAATCACAGCAGAGATAAACAAGGAGCCGCTTGCAAGAATTGATTATGTAGATGTGGTTGATTTTGAAACAATTACACCGGTTGATGAGATTAAGGGAACAACACTCGTGGCAATTGCTGTCTATATCGGAAAGACAAGGCTGATTGACAATTTTATTGCGTAGACGGACAAGAAACGATTATTGAAAAGAGGTACAAACAATGAATTATACAATGCTTAAGGGCAAAATACACAGAGCGGTGGTCAAGCAGGCTGACTTAAACTACGTGGGAAGCATCACTGTAGATACAAAGCTGCTTGAGGCAGCAGGCATCTTGGAGTATGAGATGGTACAGATTGTCGATGTGGAAAACGGAAACAGATTCGAGACCTACACCATCGCCGGAGAGCCGGGCTCAGGCATGATATGCTTAAACGGCGCAGCCGCCAGACAGGTTGCAGTCGGTGACCATGTGATACTCATGTGCTATGCGCAGATGACACCGGAGGAAGCAAAGGAGCATCATCCGAAGGTTGTGTTTGTGGATGATGAAAACAAGATAGCGCGTGTGACAAATTATGAGAAGCATGGAAAGCTGACGGAGGATTTTATTTAACAATAGAAAAATCAAGTCTGCTGTAGTATAATAATTTATCGGGTAAAATATCATGTATTTATGCGGGAGGTAAATATGTACACAGCAGACGAAAAGAGATACGACACAATGAGATATAACAGATGCGGCAGGAGCGGACTTAAGCTTCCTGTTGTATCGCTTGGTCTATGGCACAATTTCGGTGATTTTTCATCGTATGACAACATGAAGCAGATGTGCTTCACAGCCTTTGACCATGGCATCACTCACTTTGACCTGGCAAACAACTATGGTCCTGAATACGGCAGCGCAGAGAAGCACTTCGGGCTTATCCTGAAGGAGCATCTGTCAGCATACCGCGATGAGCTCATCATCAGCTCAAAGGCAGGCTATGATATGTGGAAGGGACCATACGGCAACTGGGGCAGCCGCAAGTATCTGATTGCAAGCCTTGATCAGAGCCTTAAGAGAATGGGACTCGACTATGTGGATATTTTCTATCATCACAGAATGGACCCTGAGACACCGCTTGAGGAAACAATGGGAGCACTCGACCAGATAGTAAAAAGCGGAAAAGCACTCTATGTCGGACTGTCAAATTATGACGGCGAGACCATGAAGAGAGCCTGCGAGATTCTTACTGATTTGAAATGTCCGTTTATCATCAACCAGAATTCATACAATATCTTCAACCGTACAATAGAGCAAAACGGCTTGAAGCAGGCAGCAAGAGAGTGTCAAAAGGGCATCATCTCCTTCAGCCCGCTCGCACAGGGCATGCTCACAGACCGTTACATAAACGGTATTCCGGAGGATAGCCGTATAAAGACAGACGGCCGCTTTTTAAATCAGGAAAAGCTCACTCCACACATCGAGCAGATTAAGAAGCTAAACGATATAGCCGCAAAACGTGGTGAGACACTAGCACAGATGGCTCTTAAGTGGGTGGTAAAGGATGATGACGTGACAAGCGTGCTTGTCGGCGCCTCAAAGCCACAGCAGATTCTTGAAAACTTAAAGGTTATAGAGGGCACAGGCTTCTCTGAGGAAGAGCTTAGGATGATTGATGAGATTGTGGGAGTGTAAAGATGAATCTGGTGATATAAATGGAATATATTGCGCATATAGAAGAAGAAAGAAAGCAAAGGCTTATTGATCATTTGGATGGAACTGCCAAATTAGCCGGAAAATTTGCAGAATCATTTGGAAAATATGAGTGGGGATATTGCATAGGTATGTTACATGATCTAGGTAAGTATTCCAAAGAATTTCAACATAAAATACAGTTTAATACGAATGACAGAGTAGACCATTCTACTGCTGGAATGAGATTATGTAATGAAAAAGGTGGATATTATTCTATATTACAATATGCTATTGCAGGACATCATTCTGGACTAATGGATTACTATAAGCTTGAAGAACGATATAGAAAATCAATATGTGATTATCAGGCATATAGACAGGAGGTAGAAATTCCACAAATAAAAAGTGATCCTTTTGAGAGCTGTAAAACACAAAATCCTCATTTTTCAATGGGGATTTTTATGAGGATGTTATATTCATGTCTTGTTGATGCGGACTTTCTTGAAACAGAAAGTTTTATGAAGAATAACCATGTGGAACGAACATCGAGTGAAGAAATGGCATCTTTATTAGCAAGACTGGAAAGACATATTGGTTCATGGTTAGAAAATGATGATCTTAATTCGATAAACGGTAGAAGAACTGAGATATTAAAAGCCTGTCTGATAGCAGGTGAGAATGATAGGGGATTGTTTCACCTGACTGTTCCAACAGGTGGTGGAAAAACAATTGCCTCATTGGCATTTGCGTTAAAGCATGCAGTCAGGCATCAAATGGAGCATATTATATATGTTATTCCATATACTAGCATTATAGAACAGAATGCTCAGGTGTTTCGTGAAATACTTGGGCAGGATAATGTTCTTGAGAATCATTGTAATGTCGATTATGGGGATTCTGAAGAATTAAAACCGATGCAGCTTGCCAGCGAAAACTGGGATAAACCTGTAATTGTCACGACTAATGTTCAATTTTTTGAATCATTATTCGCAAGCAGGTCATCTAAGTGTAGGAAAATTCATAATATTGCGAATTCTGTGGTTATATTTGATGAGGCACAAATGTTGCCATTGGAATATTTGAAACCATGCATTGCCATGATGGAAAATTTAATGGATTTCTATAGGACAAGTATTGTTTTATGTACGGCAACACAACCGGCCTTAGACAGTATATTTGATCAACACAGACGGTATATTGAATTATGCCCGAATATAAATGAGCAGTTTAAATTTTTTAAAAGAGTTATATACGAAAATCTTGGGATAATCGAATTTGATACTTTAATTGAAAGATTGAAGACTGAAAAAAGAGCACTGTGTATTGTTAATACAAAAAAATGTGCACAGCAGCTTTACGAACAGTTAAGTGGTGATGGTGTGTATCATTTATCAACAAGTATGTATCCTAAGCATCGTAAAAAGATACTTGCACAGATTAAAGAAAGAATGAGTGATAAATCAAAATCATGTGTGCTTATTTCAACAAGTTTGGTAGAGGCGGGAGTAGATCTTGATTTTAATTCAGTATATCGTCAAGTAGCAGGAGTAGATTCGGTAATACAGGCAGCAGGTAGATGCAACCGAGAAGGAATTGAGAAAAAAGAAAACAGTAAAGTTTATATTTTTGATATAAATGGAATGAAAACAGTGCCGGGACAAAGTCTGCAAAGCTCAATCACTAAAGGGTTATTGCAAGATTATCATGATATTTCTAATCTTGAATGCATTACAGAATATTTCAAAAGGCTATATCATTTTAGAGAAAATGATTTGGATAAAAAGAATATTATAGGCGAATTCAAGGATTGGAAATATAATTTTGAGACGGTATCAGAAAAATTTCATTTGATTGAGGAAAATACAAGAATTGTATTTATTCCGATAGAGCAGGAAGCTAAGGATTTATTATTTGAAATAAAAAATCAGGGTTATGGAAAAGCCAGAATGAGAAAGGCATCCCAGTACTGTGTTCAGATATATAATCAGCTTTTTGATACTTTGTATGGTGCTGGTATAATTAAGGAAATAACATCGGATATAGAGAATTTTTATGAATTGGTAGATGAAGAAATGTATACAGATGACAAGGGATTAAATTTGTCTGTGGAATCTGGAATGGATTTATATCTGTAATTTAAATGGCTGTGTGAATTATAAACACAGCCATTTATTTGCATTATTAAAAATATTATTATTTCAATCCACAGGATTAGCCTGACAAATGTAATTGTACAATATGAATTGAATTATTTCAATAAAATTTTAAATAAAAATTGAAAAGTGTTGATTAGTAATGTTTGAAGTAGTATTATTTAAAACATAAGAAGATAATGTACGTGAAATAAATTAGATAAAGGAGTAGGGTGATGATTTTATATCATGGAAGTAAAGAAATAGTAGAATTTCCTGAAATTAGAACAGCTCGTTATAACAAGGATTTTTATTTTGGGTTTTATTGCACACAGATGCCAGAGCAGGCAGTGAGATGGGCAACGAGATATGGAACGCGAGGCTATTTGAATAAATATGAATATACTGAAAATTCAAAGCTTAAGTATCTTGTATTTGAAAAAATGACAGAAGAATGGCTTGATTTTATTGTTGATTGCAGAAGAGGAATAGCGCACTCGTATGATATTGTTGAAGGACCTATGGCTGATGATACAATATATAATTATATACAGAATTATATTGATGGAAAGATAAGCAGAGCAGCTTTTTGGGAACTGGCGAAGTTTAATCATCCGACTCATCAAATAAGTTTTCATACGGTAAGTGCGCTTAGTACTTTGAGATATGTTGGAAATGAGGTTGTTTATGGCGATTAAAAATAATAATAATCTATTCTATACATGCAGTCTGATTGAATATATTGGCAGGCAGATTAAAAGGAAACGTTATGAGGTGGTTGATTTACTGACAAAAGAACGGATTAAACGTATATATAAATATGCAGATATTCTCCATTGCGAACCAATTGAAAAAGTTGCAGATGAGTTTATTACGGAATGCAGTATGAATAATGGAAATTATGATAATATACATGATTGTAAATATAGGATTCCGGATTACTGGGATATTGGCGAAGTATATGAGAGATTGATAGAGGATTGTTTTAGTGATGATGAGATACTTCATGGTATATGGAAAGTGTATCATTCGTGGATAAGTGACAAGATATCAAATTATAATACCGATTTTTATTATCAGCCACGAGACTACATTGCAGCTTGTTATGAGGAAGGAGATGTCCTGTAAATGGGAGTAGGTGTAAGAGTTAAGGTATGGGGAGATTATGCATTATTCTCACGACCGGAAATGAAGGTTGAGAGATGCTCATATGATGTTATGACTCCATCGGCAGCAAGGGGAATACTTGAGGCGATATATTGGCATCCGGGATTGAGTTGGGTGATTGATAAAATCTATGTGAAAAATCCAATCAGATTTACCAGTGTCAGAAGAAATGAGATAAAAAGTAAAGCTTCCGCAAATAATATATTACAGGTATATAATGGTGCGGATAAGCCTTTGTACATAAGTACAAAGGATGATATTGTACAGAGGGCATCTCTTATTTTGAAGGATGTGTCTTATGTTATAGAGGCACATTTTGAGATGACGGAAAAAGCAAATAATACAGATAATCCCGGGAAATTTAAGGATATTATGATGAGAAGACTTAAGCGTGGGGAATGTCATCATATGCCATATTTTGGCTGTCGTGAGTTTCCGGCAAATTTTTGCCTTTGTGAAGAGAAAAATATACATACATTTTATGATAATATTCCGGAGAAAGATTTGGGATTTATGCTATATGATATGGATTATAGTGATTGTGAAAGAGGCAATATTAGTCCAATATTTTTTAGAGCAGTGATGAAGCGTGGAGTAATAGATTTAAGGGACTGTGAGGTGATAAGATGATCTTACAGGCATTAGTGAAAGAATATGAGAATCTTGCAGAGAATAATCTGGTGCCGAAGAGAGGCTGGTGTCAGACCAAGGTTTCTTATGCAATAGATTTAAATCCTAATGGGAAAATCAAAGAAATTTATCCACTAAAAACAGAACAGACTAGTGGAAAAAAGAAGGTTTTTCTTCCAGTTGCGAAGAGTGTTCCTGAAATGGTTACACGTTCATCGGGCGTGGCAGCTAATTTTCTCTGTGATAATGTAAAATACATGCTAGGGATTGATCAAAGCGGAACTAATGCAAGGGTGCAGGAGTGCTTTCAGGCAGCGAAGGAAAAACATTTAGCGTTGTTAAAGAATGTTGATGAGCCTATGGCAAATGCAATTTGTAATTTTTTTAATTTATGGAATCCAGAGACGGCTTATGATAATGCATGTGTAAGAGAAAAATCAGATGAATTAAATGAGGGTGGTAATGTCATCTTCTGTATGGGAAATGATTTCGCACAGGATAATGATACAATTAAAAAAATTTGGGACAACTATGTTGTACATCAGACAGAAAATACCAATGATGGTATTTGTCTTGCAACTGGTGAAAAAACGGAGATAGCAAGAATTCATCGTGGAATAAAAGGTGTTCCAGGAGCACAGACAAGTGGAGCTGCTTTGGTTTCGTTTAATGCACCTGCATTTGAATCTTATGGCAAGGAACAGAGCTATAATGCACCTGTAGGAAAATATGCAGAGTTTGCATATACAACTGCATTGAATTATTTGTTGAGTAATAGGGATAAGACATTTCAATTAGGTGATTCCATGGTGGTTTATTGGGCTGAAAATGGCATGGAAGAATATCAGAAAACATTTAGTTTTGTTATGAATCCTCATATAGATAATGAGGAACAGCTTCAAAGAATATTTGACAGCTTGAAAAAATCAAGATATGTGGATGTAGATAATGTTCAGATGGACTTTGAGCAGTCATTTTATATTTTATGCCTTGCACCGAATGCTGCGAGGTTATCTGTTCGTTTCTTTTATCAAAACACATTTGGTGATATTTTAAAAAATATAAAAGAACATTATAAACGGTTGGATATTGTGAAACCGTTGTGGGTGGAAAAGAAATATCTGAGCGTATATGAATTGTTAAGAGAGACTGTCAATCCTAATTCAAAGGATAAGACTCCAATCCCTAATATGTCTGCAATGGTACTTCAAAGTATTTTATCGGGAAACAGATATCCTGCAAGTCTTTATACAGACACTGTTATCAGAATACGATCTGAGCAGGGAAATGTTACATGGGGAAGAGCTTCAATTATCAAGGCTTATTTAATAAAAAATTATTCATGGAAGGAAGGAGAAAACTACATGGGATTAGAAGAAACATGCAATGACACTGCATACATATTGGGAAGATTATTTTCAGTTTTGGAGTCAATCCAAAAGGAGGCGAATCAGGGAATAAATGCTACAATTAAAGACAGGTATTTTAATTCAGCATGCGCTACGCCTGCATCTGTTTTTCCAATTTTATTTAAATTAGAAAATAGTCATATAAAAAAACTTGAGCGTGAAAAAGGTAGCGGTTCTAAGATTTTTTATGAAAAAATAATAGGAAACCTTATGAAAAAATTAGTATTATTTCCACGGAGTTTGTCTTTAGAAGAACAAGGAAAATTCATGTTGGGATATTATCATCAGACACAAAAGAAGTATGAAAAAAAGGAGGACAAATAAATGGGAGAGGTTATTAAAAACAGATATGAGTTTGTTGTTTTATTTGATGTTGAAAATGGAAATCCTAACGGGGATCCTGACGCTGGCAATATGCCAAGAATTGATCCGGAAAGTGGCTTAGGAATTGTAACTGATGTATGCTTAAAACGTAAGATCCGAAATTACATAGAGACTGTGAAGGAGGACGAAGATGGATATAAAATTTATATCAAGGAGAATGTTCCTCTTAACAGAAGTGACAGGGAGGCATGCAAAAGTCTTGGTATAAATGATGATGAAGATAAAAAGGTTACAGAAGCATTAAAAAAACTAAAAAAGTCAGATAAGGATGCAGATATAAAATTAAGGGATTATATGTGCAGAAATTTTTATGATATTCGTGCATTTGGTGCTGTAATGACGACTTTTGTTAAAGCTTCATTGAATTGTGGGCAGGTAAGAGGTCCTGTACAGCTTGGATTTGCAAGAAGTATTGATCCTGTTATTAGTCAGGAGGTAACTATTACGAGAGTTGCCATTACAACAGAAAAAGATGCTGAGAATAAGAGTAACGAGATGGGAAGAAAGAGTATTGTTCCATATGGCTTGTATCGTGTAGAAGGTTATATTTCAGCAAATCTTGCAAGAAAAGTTACTGGATTTTCTGAGGAAGATCTAGAATTGTTATGGAATGCAATAATAAATATGTTTGAAAATGACCATTCTGCTGCAAGAGGAAAGATGGCAGTTCGTGAGCTTATTGTTTTTAAGCATAGTAAAGAGCTTGGTGACTGTCCTGCTTATAAATTATTTGATGCAGTTAAAGTGCAGAAAAATGATGATATACAATATCCAAGAAAATATCAGGATTATACAGTTACTATTAATGATGATGAGATACCGGATACGGTAGAAGTGAAAAGGATGATTTAATGGAATATTCTCAAGATGATTATCTGATGATTTCTGGAATACAGCATTTTAAATTTTGCAGAAGACAATGGGCGCTTATTCATGTTGAGCAGCAGTGGGCTGAAAATGAACATACTGTTATTGGCGAACTTATGCATAAAAAAGCGCATGATCCATATCTGACAGAAAAGAGAAAAGATATTCTGGTTGTCAGAGCTCTTCCTGTATCCTCAAGAAGCATGGGTGTGAGTGGGGAGTGTGATATTGTTGAATTTCACAAATGTGAAGATGGAGTGAAGCTCTATGGACATCGTGGAACCTATTCATTATATCCAATTGAGTACAAAAAGGGGAAACCCAAAGCGTCAAACGAAGATGAACTTCAGCTAATGGCGCAGGCTATGTGTCTGGAAGAAATGTTTTCAACAAAAATAACGGAGGGTGCTATATTTTATGGTGAGACAAGAAGACGCAAACCGATAGTGTTTACAGATGAACTTCGGGATGAAGTGAAAAAAATATTTGGAGAAATGCATGATTATTATGATCGAAATTATACACCTAAGGTCAAAACGTCGAAAAGGTGTGTATCTTGCTCTTTAAAAGATATTTGTATGCCAAAGATTGATAAAAGTGGTTCGGTGAAATCGTATATCAATAAGATGCTGGGGGAAACGTTATGAAGAAATTATTGAATACATTGTATGTTACATCGGAAAATAGTTATCTGGGGTTGGATGGAGAAAATGTTGTTGTATATGATGATAAAAATGAAATAGGCAGATTACCTTTACACAATCTCGAAGCAATAATTTCATTTGGATATAGAGGAACAAGTCCGGCATTAATGGGAGCTTGTGCGGATAGAAATATTTCTCTTTGTTATCTGACACCACAGGGAAAATTTCTTGCAAGAGTTTCAGGCAAAGTTAAGGGGAATGTCGTGCTAAGGAAACAACAATTCCAAAGCAGTAGTGAAGATATAAAGTGCCTGGAAATCGCAAAAAACTGTATTCTTGGAAAAGTGTATAATTCAAGATGGGTTCTAGAAAGAGCAATTAGAGATCATTCAATGCAGATAGATGTGGATAAGGTAAAAAAAGCATCTATAAAACTGAAAGAATTTCTTGATTATATCCAAAATTCACAGTCTATGAATCAGTTAAGAGGATATGAAGGTGAAGCAGCAAGTATATATTTTGGCGTATTTGATGAGTTGATTTTACAACAAAAGAAAGATTTTTTCTTTCAAGGGAGAAATCGGCGTCCGCCTCTTGATAATGTAAATGCAATGTTGTCGTTTACGTATACATTGCTTACAACTCAAATTACATCAGCGCTAGAGGTTGTAGGGTTAGATCCCTATGTTGGTTACATGCACACGGAACGTCCCGGTAGAGTATCACTTTCATTAGATCTTATAGAAGAATTGCGAGCAGTCATGGCTGATAGATTTGTTTTATCATTGATTAATAAAAAGATTGTAAATGGCAAGAGTTTTACAAAAAAAGAAAACGGTGCTGTATTGATGGATACAGATATTCGTAAAAAATTACTATCAGAATGGCAAAACAAGAAAAAGGAGATTATTACACACCCATATCTTAATGAAAAGGTGGAATGGGGAATGGTTCCATTTGTACAGGCAATGCTGTTGGCAAGATATTTAAGGGGAGATTTGGATGAGTACCCTGTATTTTTATGGAAATGAGGTGATGGCGTGCTTGTATTGATTACATATGATGTGAATACTGAAACTGCTGAAGGAAAAACCAGGTTGAGAAAAGTAGCTAAACAATGTGTAAATTATGGGCGAAGAGTTCAGAATTCTGTGTTTGAATGTATACTAGATAATGCTCAATGTGTGATGCTAAAGGCCATATTAACGGATCTTATTGATAAAGATGTGGATAGTCTCAGATTCTATTATTTAGGAAATCGTTATCAGACGAAGATAGAACATGTTGGTGTTGACCGTGGGATTCCTGCTGATCAGACATTGATATTATAAAATGTGGTGCGAAAGATAAGTAAACATGAATGTACCGGTTGTCTCGCACCTGAAATTACTTGTAAATTTGTACAATAAAATGAATAATAGGTTTTTGGTTTTACTTGTTATTTATCTTATTATATATTTATTGTCGGTATTGTATAAAAATAAACAAATTTTTTGTGCAATATTGCTGTCGCTCCTCTCGTGGGAGCGTGGATTGAAATATACAACATATGTCTGTCTGATCATGACGGTCTGTGTCGCTCCTCTCGTGGGAGCGTGGATTGAAATATTATTAATCATGTATGCCACCTCGCAGAAAAAACGTCGCTCCTCTCGTGGGAGCGTGGGTTGAAATATTAAGCTTATACTGATCGCCAACTTTAACAAGGTCGCTCCTCTCGTGGGAGCGTGGATTGAAATTAAGTCTGAAATATACAAGGTCTTATATGTCTCGTCGCGCCTCTCGTGGGAGCGTGGATTGAAATATGGCATAAAAGCCGTCACAAAGTCCGTTGGAAATGGTCGCTCCTCTCGTGGGAGCGTGGATTGAAATTCTGCAAGGTTAGTGGCTGTGCCTGTACCTGCCGTCGTTCCTCTCGTGGGAGTGTGAATTGAAATATCAGCATATGAATCTATACACAATCATAATATGCTGCGTTATTGTAGAATTAGTAGTTAAGTCTATTTTTATAGCAATAACGTTGCTTATCAATAATACAATAGATAAATATTGTTGCAAACCAGTAAATAGCAGGTATAATATAGAGTAACATATTAACAGGGAGGCATATTCATTGGGCATTTACGTTAATCCGACAGGAAGATCGTTTGAGCTTGCGATAAATTCAGAGATTTTTGTTGACAAAAGCGGTCTGATTAAAGAAACGAATAAGTGTATAAATACATTACAAAGGTATATGTGTGTAAGCCGTCCAAGGCGATTCGGAAAGTCAATGGCCATGGATATGCTTTCAGCATATTATGGTCGAAAGACTGATGCAGAAAATTTATTTAAAGGCCTTAAAATAAGTCATGATGAGTCGTATGACAGACATATTAACAAGTATGATGTACTCAAAATTAATATGCAGGACTTTTTGAGTGTTACACACAGTGTTGATGATATGCTTAAAATGTTGTGCGAATACATTACGGATGATTTTTCAATAGAGTGTAAGGATATTATTTTTCGGGACAAGTCAAATATTGTGAGAGTAATGCAGGATGTTTTTATGTCTACAGGCAGGCCGTTTGTGATTCTTATTGATGAATGGGATTGTCTGTTTAGAGAATTTACGCAGGATAAAGAAGCGCAGAAGAAATACCTTGATTTTTTGAGAGGCTGGCTTAAGGATAAAGACTATATAGCGCTTGCATACATGACAGGTATACTGCCGATTAAAAAATATGGTTCACATTCTGCTCTTAATATGTTCACGGAATATTCCATGACAGATATGGGAGCTTTGGCAGAGTACTTTGGCTTTACAGATGATGAGGTCAGAGAATTGTGTGACAGATATGATATGGACTTTGAAGAGGCAAGGGCATGGTACAATGGATATAAGCTCGTGTCCCATAGCAAATATGGAGTAAAGAAATATGCGATGTACAGTCCGAAGTCTGTAGTAGAAGCCATGCTAAAGCATAAATTTGGTACTTATTGGAATCAGACTGAAACTTACGAGGCTCTCAAGGTTTATATTCAAATGAATATGGATGGTCTAAAAGATGCCGTGATTAAAATGCTTGCCGGTGAAAGTGAGAAAATAAATACAGGCACATTTGAAAATGACATGACATCATTTGCCACAAAGGATGATGTGCTTACACTTTTAGTACATCTTGGCTACCTGACATATGATAGTGAGACGGAAGAGGTTTCAATTCCAAATCGAGAGGTGTCAAAGGAATATCTTAATGCAATTAGTACAATGGATTGGGATGAAGTATCAAAATCAATAAAAGCATCACAAAAATTGCTTGAGAGTTTGTGGAATATGAATGGTGCTGCGGTTGCTGACGGAATTGATAAGGCACATAATGAGATATCTATTTTACGGTATAATGATGAGAATTCTTTAAGCTGTACAATTAATTTGGCATTTTATTCGGCCAGGGAGTATTATTCAATAGTTCGTGAATTACCAACAGGAAAAGGCTTTGCTGATGTATGCTTTATTCCAAGAGTGAGTCATTTGGATAAGCCGGCAGTTGTTATTGAATTGAAATATGATAAGAATGTTGATGGCGCCATTTCACAGATAAAGTCGAGACAGTATGTGGAAGCCTTGAAGGATTATAAGGGTAATTTGCTTCTTGTTGGAATAAATTACGATAAAAAGACAAAAGAACATCAATGTGTGATTGAAAAATGGAAGCTGTAAAGGTGAAATTAGCAGGGAGTATAGCAACAATTAATGCTATACTCCCTGCTATTATATTTTTGGTTGCAAGAATTTAGTTTATGCTATAAAATATTTATAACTGTATGCAGATATTTAATAATCACAATATCTGTCTGTATAATAAAATACGCATAAAGAGGACGAAAGAATGATCAACAAATTAGTAGACAAAATCAAGAAAACAAACGCACCTATCGTAGTAGGTCTCGACCCGATGCTTTCATATGTGCCTGAGCACATCACAAAGAAGGCATTTGATGAGCTTGGAGAGACACCGGCCGGTGCAGCGGAGGCTATCTGGCAGTACAACAAGGCTATTGTGGATGCCACATATGACCTGATTCCGGCTGTAAAGCCACAGATTGCCATGTATGAGCAGTTTGGAGTGGAGGGCCTTAAGACATTCCAGAAGACAGTGGATTACTGTCATGAGAAGGATCTCGTGGTTATCGGAGATGTAAAGCGTGGAGATATCGGCTCAACATCGGCTGCATACGCCACAGGACATCTCGGAAAGGTACAGATCGGCAGCAAGAGCTATTCTACCTTTGATGAGGATTTTGCCACTGTCAATCCATACCTTGGAACAGACGGTATCAAGCCATTCGTAGATGTATGCAAGGAGGAGAAGAAGGGTATCTTCATTCTTGTAAAGACATCTAATCCATCAAGTGGAGAGTTCCAGGACCGTATGATTGACGGACGCCCATTATATGAGTGGGTAGGCGAGAAGGTTGCAGAGTGGGGAGCTGACTGCATGGGTGATTCATACAGCTATGTAGGTGCGGTTGTCGGTGCAACATACCCTGAGCAGGGTAAGATTCTTCGTAAGGTAATGCCAAAGAGCTTTATCCTCGTACCGGGCTACGGCGCACAGGGAGGCAAGGGCGCAGACCTTGTTCATTTCTTCAATGAGGACGGACTTGGTGCAATTGTCAATTCATCACGTGGAATCATCTGCGCATACAAGCAGGATAAGTACAAGGATATGGGCATCACAGCAGAGAATTTTGCAGATGCATCACGCAAGGCTGTTGAGGATATGATTGAGGATATCTCAGGAGCACTTGCAAATCGTTAATAAGTTATTCAGAAAGCTTAAATATACTAACAAACGAAACCAGGGAGATAAAATGGCAGAGAAATTTGAGGAGATTGCAGTTGTAGTTGACCAGAGCTCACTAGGCAATGGCATCTACGACCTCACACTTAAGACAGACAAAATTGCAAAGGCAGCAAAGGCGGGACAGTTTGTATCGGTTTACTCAAACGACAAGAGTAAGCTGCTTCCGCGTCCGATAAGCCTTTGCGGCATAAACAGAGATGATGATACAATTCGTCTTGTGTACCGTGTGACAGGTGAAGGCACGGGAACAGAGGAATTTTCAAGGCTTGTCAGGGGCGATAAGGTAAGGATTTTAGGACCTCTTGGAAACGGCTTTACAGTACAGCCGGGAAAGAAGGCCTTCCTTATCGGCGGAGGAATCGGAGTGCCGCCTATGCTGCAGCTTGCCAAGGATATAAATGCAGGCATTGTGCAGACATCAGGTGACGAAAAAAATCCGGCACAGGCAGGTGCAGTATGCGATATGAACATCGTCATGGGCTATCGCGATGAGAATACCTTCCTGCTCGATGAGTTTAAGGAACAGGCAGCTTCCTTTGTAGCTACAGAGGACGGCAGTGTCGGCACAAAGGGCAATGTCATCGATGCAATAAAGGAGAATGCTCTTGAGGCAGACGTGATTTATGCATGTGGACCTATGCCTATGCTTCGTGCACTCAAGGCTTACGCTGCAGAGCATGATATGGACTGCTTTATATCAATGGAGGAGCGCATGGCATGTGGAATCGGTGCATGCCTTGCGTGCGTATGCAAAACAAAGGACAAGGATGCCCACAGCAATGTAAACAACAAGCGTATATGCAAAGAGGGACCTGTTTTTGATGCGAAGGAGGTGGAGCTGTAATGAGTAATATGTCAGTAAATGTGGCCGGTGTTGAGTGGAAAAATCCTGTTACAGTTGCATCCGGCACATTCGGCTCCGGTGCAGAGTACAGCGAGTTTGTTGATTTAAACAGACTTGGTGCAGTCACTACAAAGGGTGTTGCCAATAAGCCGTGGGAGGGTAATCCTACACCGAGAGTAGCAGAGGTGTACGGCGGCATGCTCAATGCAGTCGGACTTCAAAATCCCGGTATCGAGCTTTTCTGCAAGAGGGATATTCCTTTTTTAAAGCAGTTTGATACAAGAATTGTGGTAAATGTCTGCGGTCATTCGCTTGACGAGTATCTTGATGTGGTAAAGCGTCTTGCGGATGAGCCTATTGATATGATGGAAATAAATATCTCATGCCCTAATGTTAAGGAGGGCGGAATTGCCTTCGGAACAGATCCAAAGGGTGTTGAGACAATCACAAGCGAGATTAAAAAATATGCAAAGCAGCCTGTTATCATGAAGCTTTCTCCAAATGTCACAAGTATTGCAGAGATAGCAAGGGCGGCGGAGGCCGGTGGAGCTGATGCGGTTTCGCTCATCAATACAATTACAGGCATGAAGATTGATATAAACAGAAGAAGCTTTGTGTTAGCAAACAAGACAGGCGGCATGAGTGGTCCGGCGGTTCATCCGGTTGCAGTGCGCATGGTTTACGAGACAGCACATGCAGTCAATATTCCGATTATCGGAATGGGCGGTATCACAAATGCTGCCGATGCTATAGAGATGATACTTGCCGGAGCTACGGCAGTTTCAGTCGGCACAGCAAACTTTGTGAATCCAAAGACCACAGAGCAGATAGTGGATGGCATCGCAGAGTACATGGACAGGTATGGAGTTAAGGATATTTCAGAGCTTGTCGGTGCGGTTGACAGATAGAGCATAAGGGATAGACGGAGGAGAAAATAATGATTCTGGCAGTAAAATACGTGCCTGCTATGTATGCCACAGTCTGGGCGCTTGTTCCACCTGTTGTGGCTATAGTTCTGGCACTTATTACAAAGGAGGTCTACAGCTCATTATTCGTCGGAATAGTGATCGGCGGACTGTTTTATGGAAATGTATTTCAGTCTGGTTTTTCGGCTGAGAGATCAGTGCTTCACATATTCGAGGACGGACTTGTCGGAGTGCTATCGGATTCGTACAATGTGGGAATACTGATATTTTTAGTCGTGCTCGGTGTCATGGTGAGCATGATGAACAAGGCAGGCGGCTCGGCGGCCTTTGGAGAATGGGCGAGTGAGCACATAAAGACAAGGATCGGTGCCCAGCTTGCAGCTATAATGCTTGGAGTGCTCATATTTATAGATGATTACTTCAACTGTCTGACAGTGGGAAGTGTGATGCGTCCTGTCACCGACAAGCATCAGGTTTCCAGAGCAAAGCTTGCATATCTGATAGATGCCACAGCAGCGCCTGTGTGCATCATCGCACCTATATCATCGTGGGCAGCCGCAGTCACAGGCTTTGTAAAGGGAGAGGATGGCTTTTCTATTTTCATAAAGGCCATTCCGTACAATTACTATGCGCTCTTTACCATTGTCGCCATGGTGACACTTGTTATCTTGCAGGTGGATTTCGGTCCGATGGCAAAGCATGAAGCCAATGCCCAAAAGGGCGATTTATTTACCACAGGAGACAGACCTTATGCAGAGTCAAAGCAGGATGTGATAAAGGGCAAGGGAAAGGTTATAGACCTTGTATTTCCTATACTGGTGCTCATAATAAGCTGCATCATAGGAATGATATACACAGGAGGCTTTTTTGACGGAAAAGGCTTTGTCGATGCGTTTGCAGGCAGCGATGCGTCGATTGGTCTTATGCTTGGAAGCTTTTTTGCACTGATAATCACCATATGCTTTTACTCAATCAGAAGGGTGCTAAGCTTTACGGATTGCTGTAATTCAATCCCTGAGGGCTTTAAGGCGATGGTACCTGCAATACTTATACTGACCTTTGCATGGACACTAAAGACCATGACAGAAAGCCTTGGCGCCAAGGAATTTGTCGCAGGCTTAGTGGGAGGCGTATCGGGACCACTCCTTGGACTGTTTCCTGCAATCATATTCCTGGTGGGAGCCTTCCTTGCCTTTGCAACAGGAACCTCATGGGGCACATTCGGTATACTCATACCGATAGTAGTAAACATCTTCTCAGGCACAAACCATACGATGATGATTATCTCAATCTCAGCGTGCATGGCAGGTGCAGTATGCGGAGACCACTGCTCACCGATATCCGATACCACCATCATGGCATCGGCAGGAGCCCAGTGCAACCACATGAACCATGTGTCCACACAGCTTCCGTACGCAGTGCTTGTGGCAGCCATATCATGCCTGACCTACATCATAGCAGGCTTTGTCAGAAATCCTGTAGTACCTTTTATCATAGGAGTGCTTATCCTGATTGGAACCTTTGTCGGAATCAAGTATATTACGAGAACCGATAAGGTAAATGAACAGGAGGAGTAGCTAAAGCACAACTCAAAAGAGTTCTATTTTTCACAGACCTTGTGTCTGCGAATGATAGAACTCTTTTTTTATAGTAAATTCTATACCGGACGGACGCCTGTGCAGTCGTCTGTTTGCTATCAATAAAATTTATAGCCCGCTAACAAATATTAATAACCCTAATTACATTTACAAAAATATCAATTAGTGGTAACATATCAATAACTTAGAAATCATATTTGAATGGTAGGAAATCCCAACCATACAAACTAAGATCAAACTCATAATATACTCAAAACAAACATTAACAAAAAAAGAGGTAATATCAATGGCAAAAATTGCAAAGCAGCTCACTGAGCTGATAGGTCATACTCCGCTTCTGGAGCTGACCAATTATGAAAAAGCCCTTGGGCTTGAAGCAAAAATCATAGCAAAGCTGGAGTATTTCAATCCACTTGGAAGTGTAAAGGACAGGGTGGCGGCAGCTATGATAGAACAGGGCATAAAGGATGGAAAGATAAATCAGGACACAATAATCATAGAGCCGACAAGTGGCAATACCGGAATCGGACTTGCATTTGTGGCAGCCTCAAAGGGGCTTCACCTGATACTTATAATGCCTGATACCATGAGCGTTGAGAGAAGAAAAATAGTCACAGCGCTTGGCGCAGAGATAAAGCTCACACCGGGGCGTGAGGGCATGAAGGGTGCAATTGATGAGGCGCAGAGACTTAAAGAGCATTATGGCAATGCCTTTATTCCACAGCAGTTTGAGAATCAGGCCAATCCGGATATCCACAGAGCTACAACCGCTCAGGAAATCTGGGAGGATACAGATGGAAAGGTAGATATCTTTGTATCATCTGTCGGAACAGGAGGCACCTGTACAGGCACCGGGCTTGGATTGAGAGACCATAATCCTGATGTAAGGATAGTAGCTGTTGAACCAAAGAGCTCACCGGTACTCTCAGGCGGAAGACCGGGGCCACACAAGATACAGGGAATCGGTGCAGGCTTTATTCCGAAGGTCATGCGCATGGATATAGTGGATGAGGTGATTCCAGTGGAGAATGAGGCCGCTTTTGACAAGGCAAGAGAGGTTGCAAAGAGCGACGGACTTCTCGTTGGCATATCCTCAGGAGCAGCAATATATGCGGCAACAGAGCTTGCGAAAAGACCTGAGAACAAGGGAAAGAATATCGTGGTGCTGCTTCCGGATACAGGAGAAAGATACCTGTCCACACCGCTTTTTACAGTAAACTAATGGCATATAAACTTACGGCATAAGCTTGCTTTGCCGGAAACTGTAACATGAAAAATGAGAAACATACATGAGAAACATACATAAATATACGGCAGCCCTGCTGTCGACAGTGATGATTCTGTCACTTCTTCTGGCAGGCTGCTCAGGCAGGAAGGATGACGGCACAGTCACCATAACCAATGTGTCGTATGATCCGACACGAGAGTTTTACGAGAAATACAACAAAATATTCGAGTCTTACTATGAGAGCGAGCACGGCAAAAAGATAAATGTGATTCAGTCACATGGCGGCTCGGGAGCACAGGCACGCTCGGTTGTGGAGGGCTGTAATGCAGATGTTGTCACACTGGCACTTGAGCATGACATAGACCTGATACAAAATACCGGCTTAATTGATAAGGGTTGGATTGATGAGTTTTCTGACAGCTCGGCACCATACACATCAACAATCGTTTTACTTGTAAGAAAGGGCAATCCAAAGCATATAAGTGACTGGGATGACCTGGTGAAAAAGAATGTGGATGTGATTACGCCTGATCCAAAGAGTAGTGGCGGAGCCTGCTGGAATTTTCTTGCAGCGCTAAGCTATGCGAAGACAAATTATGACAGCCTGAAGGAACAGAAATCGTTTATGAAGAAGCTGTATGAAAATGTCACAATTATGGATTCGGGTGCGAGAGGCTCAACAACCACATTTGTGGAAAACGGTCAGGGAGATGTGCTCATAGCGTGGGAAAACGAGGCACTTACGACCATGGATTCATATCCGGGTAAGTATGAGATAGTGAATCCGTCCGTCAGCATCTTAGCACAGCCCTCTGTTGCTATTGTGGATGACAATGCAAAGAGCAACGGAACACAAGAGGTAAGCAAGGAATACCTACAGTATCTCTACAGTGATGAGGCACAGCAGCTGATTGGCGAAAGTGGCTACAGACCAACCAATCAGGATATATTAAACCGGTTTTCCGACAAGTTTGATTTAAATATCAGGCTTTGGAGCATAGAGGATTACGGCGGATGGAATGAAGCCTACAAGACATATTTCGATGATGGAGCAATGTTCGATGAAATATACGGCAACTGATAAAACAGCAAAAGAGAAAACTAAATCAAAGAACATAAAGACCAGAGTCATACCGGGCTACCATCTTTCGCTTGGAATAGTGGTTACGATGCTTTCAGTCATCGTTCTCATTCCGTTAGCATCAGTGCTTGTGTATTCGCTAAAGATATCGCCGGGCGATTTTGTGGCACTTATCATGAAGGAGAATGTGAGGAATGCCTTTATCACAAGCATCACCTCATCATTTATCGCAGCAATCGTAAATGTGGTATTTGGACTCATAGTGGCATGGACACTTGTAAAGTACGATTTTCCCGGGAAATGGCTGCTTGACGGACTTATAGAGCTTCCGTTTGCACTGCCGACAGCGGTTGCGGGCATCACGCTCTCAAAGCTGTACTCAGGCACAGGCTTTTTTGGTAAGGGCCTTGGCAAGCTTGGAATAGATGTGGCTTACACACAGGCAGGAATAGTTGTGGCACTTGTTTTTGTAGGCATTCCCTTCGTAATAAGAGCTGTACAGCCGGTGCTTGAAAAGATGGATAATACATATGAGGAGGCTGCTTATATGCTTGGCGCCACACCCTATAAGACATTTTTTAGGGTAATACTTCCGGAGCTTCGCCCGGCACTCTTAACAGGCTTTGGTCTTGCATTTGCCAGAGGCATAGGAGAGTACGGAAGCGTCATCTACATATCAGGCAACAGTGCAAGGCACAGGACGCAGGTGGTATCCTACGTCATCATGCAGAAGCTTAGCTATATAGATTATGCCAGCGCGACTGCCATAGCACTTGTGATGCTTGTCATATCATTTTTACTGCTGCTATTTGTAAACATAGTGCAGGTTAAACAGTCACAGCGCACTAATTTGTTGTAGAAGGCTGCATATAAATCAAATGCGATGCACACAAACAGGAAAGGAGCACAATGCGATGACCGAACAGGTAAAGCTTGAAAGAAGAAAAAAGATCACAAAGATAATACTCGTCACTGTCACGGTGCTCTTTATATTTGTCATGCTTGTAGTTCCGCTTTTTTCTGTGATGGCAAGTGCCTTAAAGGAGGGGTTTGGATTCTATCTGAAAGCTATCTCCACAAGCTACGTGCTTTCAGCACTCAAGGTGACTTTGATAGCAACAGTTTTTGCGGTAGTTATCAATACCTTCTTTGGAATATGGACAGCGTGGCTGTTGACCAGGTTTTCGTTTAAAGGAAAGCAGGTGCTTGCAACACTTATTGATATACCGTTTTCTATTTCTCCGGTCATCGTAGGACTTGCGTATCTTATGACCTTCGGACGGCTTGGGGGGTTTTATCCGGTTATCAGATGGTTCAATGAGATATTCGGCACGAATGTGAGAATCACCTTTGCAATACCGGGAGTTGTGCTTGCTACGATATTTGTCACGTTTCCGTATGTGTCAAGGGAAATTATACCGGTGCTCAATGCAGAGGGAAAGGATGAGGAAGAAGCCGCAGCGCTGATGGGAGCATCCGGCTTTACGATATTTCGGAAAATAACACTTCCGCAGATGAAGTGGAGCCTGATTTATGGAATCATACTCTGTACGGCGAGAGCCCTCGGCGAGTTCGGTGCGGTAAATGCGCTCTCGAAGACAAGAGGCGAGACATTTACACTGCCGCTTGAGATTGATGCCTTGTATATGTCGGGCACAGACAGCTCGATAACATCGGCATTTGCTGTATCGTCGATACTGTTAATTATTGCATTAATCATTCTTTTTGCAAGAAATATAGTTGAGCATAAATTTAAGAAATTACACTGAGATATACTTGGAAAATATGATTTACACTAATAAAATCTGCTGCATGGGAAAAGCAGGAAGGAGATAACGTATATGTACGTTGAGATGAAAAATATATACAAAAAATACGGAGACTTCCTGGCATCCGATAATGTGAGCTTTGGAGTGGAAAAGGGAAAGCTTGTGGCGCTGCTTGGTCCGTCCGGCAGTGGCAAGACAACACTTCTTCGTATGATAGCAGGGCTTGAGACGCCAAATTCAGGTGACATATATATAGATGGAAAGCGGGTGAATGATATTCCGGCCTCGAAGAGAGGCATAGGCTTTGTGTTTCAGAACTATGCGCTGTTTCGATACATGACAATATACGACAATGTGGCATTTGGGCTGGAGCTTCAGAAGATGCCGAAAAAGCTTATAAAGGAGCGTGTTACCAAGCTTCTTGAGATGACAGGCTTATCGGGGCTTGAAAAGAGATATCCGAATCAGCTTTCCGGAGGACAGCGTCAGAGAGTGGCATTTGCAAGGGCGCTGGCGCCGAATCCGCAGGTGCTTTTACTGGATGAGCCATTTGCCGCGATAGATGCAAAGGTGCGTGGGGAGCTTCGTACCTGGCTGAAGGAGCTGGTCGAAAAGCTTGGAATCACAAGCATTTTCGTCACACATGACCAGGATGAGGCTGTTGAGGTGGCAGATGAAATCATTATCACAAACCACGGCACGATAGAGCAGATGGGGACACCTCTTGAGATATACAAGTCGCCTGATACACCTTTTGTGGCGCAGTTTATAGGACACACCACAGTCGTTGAAAACTATGACAGGCTAAAGGGCTTTGACAGGATAGAAAATGCCGACAAGGCGGTAATCAGACCTGAGTTTATCAAGATATCAAAGAGCGGCAACTTAGACCGCTATCAGTCAGCGGCAGAGGAGGGCATCGTTACAGATGTGGTATTCAGAGGAAACAGGATGGATATCACAGTCAGCATAAACGGTATCGAGGTGGTCGGCGAGCGCTCACTTGAAAAGGACCTGATAGCAGTCGGCGAGAAAGTACATGTGCTGATTTACAGGCTGTATATATTCGACGAAGAGAAAACATACCTGATGGAAAACAGCGAGATGCAGGAGCAGGATGTATTCTACATTTAGATATAGGAATAGTCTAAAGCTTGTGATTGAAAGAGGAAGCAGAGGGAGATAAATGAAGATAGAAAACAAAAAAATCCTACACACGGACATCCTCATAATAGGAGGTGGCACGGCGGGCTGTTATGCAGCGCTCACCATCCGTGAGAAATCGGATTATTCGATTATAATTGCAGAGAAAGCGAACATAAAGCGAAGCGGATGCCTTGCAGCAGGTGTCAATGCGATAAATGCATACATAGTAAAGGGCAGAAAGCCTGAGGACTATGTAGACTACGCAAAAAAGGATGCTGACGGCATAGTAAGGGAAGACTTACTCATGACTATGTCCGAGGGCTTAAACCGTGTGACGGACAAGATGGAAAAGCTTGGACTTGTCATATTAAAGGATGAAAACGGTGAGTATGTAGCAAGAGGAAACCGAAATATCAAAATAAATGGCGAGAACATGAAGCCGATTTTGGCAGAAGCTGTATCAAAGCTTACGGACTGTACAGTGATAAACAGAATCAATATCACGGACTATATAGTTGAGAACAACACCATAAAGGGTGCATACGGATTTTCAATCGAGGATGCTACAGCCTATGAAATCAGGGCTAAAAAGGTGCTCTGTGCAACAGGCGGAGCGGCCGGTTTATACAGGCCAAACAATCCGGGATTTTCAAGGCACAAGATGTGGTATCCGCCATTTAATACAGGCGCCGGATATGCGATGGGCATAAGAAGCGGAGCAGAGATGACCACCTTTGAGATGAGATTTATCGCACTCAGATGCAAGGACACAATCGCACCGACAGGAACAATTGCACAGGGAGTCGGGGCAAAGCAGGTCAATTCACTTGGAGAGGTTTACGAGACAAAATACGGCCTTACCACATCAGAGCGTGTATACGGAACGGTCATGGAAAATCTCGAGGGAAGAGGTCCTTGCTACTTAAGGACAGAGGGCATTTCGCCACAGCAGGATGAGTCATTAAGAAAGGCATATCTCAACATGGCACCAAGCCAGACACTCAAGTGGGTGGAGGCAGGTAAGAATCCAAGTGAGCAGAATGTGGAGATAGAGGGCACCGAGCCGTATATCGTAGGTGGGCACACAGCGAGCGGCTACTGGGTAAATACCGAGCGTGAGACTACAATCCACGGACTTTATGCTGCTGGAGATGTGGCAGGAGGATGTCCACAGAAATACGTTACAGGAGCTATGGTAGAGGGTGAAATCGCTGCGATAGATATGGTTTCAAAGCTTGATGCAGATACCTCTGACGGAAGTCCTGACACATCGGCATTTGATGAGAAAAAGGCGCTTGACGCAAAAGCTTCAGAGTACGACCATTTCCTCACTGAAAGGTCTCAGATGTTTGCAACAGAGGCTATCGAGGAAGCCATGCAGAAGGTCATGGACAACTACGCAGGCGGTATTTCTACACATTACCAGTTCAACGGCAAGCAGCTTGCGCTGGCAAAGGAAAAGATAAATCATCTGGTAGAGCTGACCGGTGATTTATATGCATCGGATATGCATGAGCTTATGTTCATATATGAGCTTAAGGAGAGGCTTACGGTATGTCTTTCGGTCATAGCACATCTTGGTGCAAGAAAGGAGACCAGATGGCACAGCTTTGCCGAGAATCTGGATTATCCGGGCAAGAGTGATGACTGGATGAAATACGTCAATTCCAGATACGAAAACGGGCAGCTTCATATGATTTACAGAGAGCTTGTCGGAAGGGAGGCGCGTTATGAGCATAATGATTGATAAAGCAAAGTGTAAGGGCTGTGGCATGTGTACAAGTGTATGCCCCGGAAGCCTGATATATCAGGACTCAGAGAAAAAAGCCTTTATCAAATATCCTAAGGACTGCTGGGGCTGTGCCTCATGCATCAAGGAATGTCATTTTGGTGCTATTGCTCTTTATCTTGGAGCAGACATAGGAGGCATGGGAAGTCTCATGACAGTAAAAAGCACACCGGATACGCTGACCTGGGATATCAAAAAGCGCGACGGAAGCAAGGAAGAGATTCTTATCAACAAGAAGGAATCCAATAAATATTAAAGAAAAGGATGGTAACAGACATGGGTGAATTATCACATCTTGACGAACTCGAAGCAGAGGCAATATACATAATACGTGAAGTAGCCGCAGAGTGCGAGAAGCCGGTTATGTTGTACTCAATTGGAAAGGACAGCTCGGTAATGCTTCATCTTGCAATGAAGGCATTTTATCCGGAGAAGCCGCCATTTCCGTTTTTACATGTAAATACAACCTGGAAATTTCATGAGATGATAGAATTCAGAGATCGCATCGCTAAGGAAAAGGGCATTGAGATGCTTGAATATATAAATCAGTATGGCGTAAAGCAGGGCATCAATCCATTTGACCACGGCTCAGCATACACAGATATCATGAAGACACAGGCGCTCAAGCAGGCGCTCGACAAATACGGCTTTACGGCAGCATTTGGCGGCGGCCGAAGAGACGAGGAGAAATCAAGAGCCAAGGAGCGAATCTTCTCCTTCAGAAATGAAAACCACGCATGGGATCCAAAGAATCAGCGCCCGGAGATGTGGAAGCTCTACAACTCAAGAATCAAAAAGGGCCAGGAGGTGCGAGTTTTCCCACTGTCAAACTGGACAGAGAAGGATATCTGGCAGTATATAAAGAGAGAGAATATCGAGATTCCTTCACTTTACTTTGCAAAGGAAAGACCTGTTGTATACAGAGACGGCAACATCATCATGGTAGATGACGACAGAATGAAGCTTCGTCCGGGTGAGAAAATCCAGATGAAGAGTGTACGTTTCAGAACACTCGGCTGCTATCCACTGACAGGTGGTGTGGAGTCGACAGCGGATACACTTGATGAGATTATTGATGAGACACTCAGTGCTGTTTCCTCAGAGAGAACCACCCGTGTCATAGACAACGAGGCGGCAGGCAGCATGGAAAGAAGAAAGAGGGAGGGATATTTCTAAAATGAGCGGATTACTTAAATTTATTACATGCGGAAGCGTGGACGACGGAAAATCAACTCTGATCGGACATATATTATACGATTCAAAGCTGCTTTATGCAGATCAGGAAAAGGCATTGGAGCTTGACAGTAAGGTCGGAAGCCGTGGCGGCGCTATCGACTATTCACTCCTTCTTGACGGACTGATGGCAGAGAGAGAGCAGGGAATCACAATCGATGTGGCTTATCGTTACTTCACAACAGATAAGAGAAGCTTTATCGTGGCAGATACACCGGGCCATGAGGAGTATACAAGAAACATGGCTGTAGGTGCATCCTTTGCAGACCTTGCGGTAATTTTAATAGATGCAAAGCAGGGCGTATTGGTTCAGACAAGAAGACACGCAAGAATCTGCGCGCTCATGGGAATCAACTACTTTGTATTTGCTGTAAACAAGATGGATCTTGTAGGCTACGACGAGAAGCGTTTCGATGAAATCACAAAGCAGATTATTGAGCTTACAAAGGAACTTGAACTCAAAAATGTAGTAATAATTCCTGTTTCTGCAACAGAGGGTGACAATGTCACAACAAAGTCTGAGAATATCCCATGGTACAAGGGACCTGCTCTTTTATCATACCTTGAGGATGTTGACATAAAGGATGAGAACGAGGAAGAGGGCTTTTACATGCCTGTACAGAGAGTCTGCCGTCCTGACCACACCTTCCGTGGCTTCCAGGGCCAGATAGAGGCCGGAGAGGTAAAGGTGGGCGATGAAATCACCACACTGCCAAGCAATGAGACAGCCCATGTAAAGAGCATCCATGTGGGTGATAAGCTAAGCGATAGCGCATTTACAGGCCAGCCGGTTACAATCCAGCTTGACAGAGAGGTGGACGTATCAAGAGGCTGCGTGCTCACAATCGGTTCAGGAGCAAAGGTTGCTTCATCTATCACAGCTACAATACTCTGGATGGATGACGATGAGCTCTTCAAGGGAAAGAATTTCTTCTTCAAGCTGGGTACCAAGTCAATACCGGGCATCGTAACAGAGATAGAGCATACCATCGACGTAAACACAGGTGAGGAAAAGCCTGCCGACAAGCTTAAAAAGAACGAGATAGCAGTTGTAAAGATTGCATTCTCGGACAAGATAGTCTGCGATAAGTTCAAAAATCACAAGACACTCGGTGAGTTCATCTTAATCGACCGTGTGACGGATATGACATCTGCCTGTGGTGTGGTTGAAGAGGTACACACAGAGGAAAGCGGTCTCTACGAGGGCAGAGTAGACAGAAACGTAAGAGCTGCAATCAAGGGCCAGAAGGCAATCACCGCCGTATTCGTAGACGGAGTGGATGGTGTAAACCGCGGCTTTGTGGAGGATGTCGAGAAAGCCTTAAATATAGACGGACGCCATACTTATCTCTACGCACCAAAGGAGGGTGAGGACTTCGTAAATGTGGTCAAGCACCTAAGCCATGCCGGAATACTCGTACTTCTGCTCATCAGCCAAAAGCAGGAGAAGGAGCTTGCAGCCGACAAAGTTGAGTTCACAAAGGACTGGAACAAAAACGGCAGAGATGTGGACAAGGCTGCGGAGTTTATCAAAAAGCAGTCAGTATATGACGGCGTGATTGTAAACACAAGTGAGTATATCTGATAAAAATATATAAGCATATGAACAGCATCCCATATTCATTTAATATGAAGGGATGCTGTTTTTGTAACCAATTTCCACGTTGAAAAGCACGCCCCAATGTGGTAAAATTGACAAAGATAATTTAAAGAAAAACACACAGGAGGATTAACATACAATGGAAAGCTACAAGAGCGAATTTATAGATTTCCTATCTGTCCATTTTTTATAGACCTCGTGAATGCCCTCAAATGCTTGATTTTACAGGCTTTGAGGGCATTTTCTGTTAGAGAGGAAACTATCGTAACTTATCGCAAAATGGTGTAATTTGATGAAAAAAGTGTGTAGTAAAGTGTGTAGTAATTCGTAGGAAGGATACGCCAAATATCAAGAGTGGCAGTGAATTCGTCCATGTGTTTGTAGAGATACAGATGCATGGACTTTTTTTATTTTGGTTACCGGCACAGATGCCGGAGAAAGAGAGGATTTTATGACAGAGAAGATTAGAGAATACAGTATGAACGGAGCACTGATTATCGGTGTGGATAATGGCTACGGAAATATGAAAACAGCCAGGAGATGCTTTAAGACAGCAATTGCAAAGTATGACAGCGCACCTGTGTTAAGCAGAGATTATATCGAGTACGATGGTGGATATTATGTCATTGGAGAGGGAAGAAAGGGTTTTGTGGCAGATAAGCAGACTGATGACGACAATTATGTGCTGACACTTGCTGCTATTGTAAAGGAGCTGGAAGCAAGAGGAATGACAGACTCTGTAAACAGGGCAAGGATTCATCTTGCAGTTGGGCTTCCTCTGAAATGGATGCAGGCACAGCGGGAGGACTTTAAGAGATATATGCTTAGAAACAGCAGTGTGGAGGTCGGCTATAAGGACAGACTTTATTGTATTGAGTTTGCCGGATGTACGGTTATGCCGCAGTGTTACTCGGCAGTGACAGAGAATTTGAAGGATTTTGCAGGTGTAACGCTTCTTGCAGATATTGGAAACGGCACCATGAATCTGATGTATCTGAATAACGGTAGACCAATGGAAAGCAAGGCATGGACCGAGAAGCTTGGTGTGTTCCAGTGCTTTCAGAAGATTCACAACATGGTGCAGGATAAAACGGGGGACAATCTTATGGATGATGTAATTGATAATATTCTTCGTAGCGGGAAGATTGAACTGCCGGAGCCACATGCATCACTTGTGGAAAAGGCGATTTGTGAGTATGTGGATGAGATTTTTCAGAAGATGCGTGACCATGAGTATAACGAGAGACTGATGAAAGCTTATTTTATGGGTGGAGGTGCAAGGCTTGTAGAGCAGTTTGGAAAATATAATCCGGACACCACCATTTTCAATCATGATATTCGTGCTAATGCCAAAGGTTATGAGTATTACTGCTATATGCTTTTAAGACATCAGAATAAGTCGGGTAGAAGGTAGGTGAGGCAATATGACAAAGCAGTACAGGAACCACAACATCCGTTTCAGTATGACGGATGAGGGAGGAATGCAGGCGTGGGAACGCCTGCATTCCGAAGAGGTAGAACAGAGCTTTAAGTCGCAGAACGCGTTTGTGGTGGCGGCTATCAATGATTATTACGAAAGGCATCTTGCCAAGAAAAACGATCCCTATCTTGAAAGCAGGGAAAAGGAAGATGCTTTTGCAGACAGGCTGGTGCAGGCAGTGGAGCAGAAGCTGCTTTCCAACCTTCCGGCACTTGCAGCCATGTATCAGATGCAGCAGCAGGCTTTCTTTCAGGCGGGATTGCAGGCTGGAGGGATAATGTCTTATCCGTATCAGCAGGGAAATCCGGGAACTGTTGCATCGGTGGGGATAAAGCCGGTTACAGAACCGATACAGAGTAATGAACAGCCGTCAGAAGCTTCTAAGCAAGAGCTGGCGGAGCCGGAAGAGAATGAGTTCCTGGATTACTCATTTGGTGTGTAAATTATGGATTCGTGTTGATTTTCAATTGATAAAAGAAGAAGTGGCATGATATAATTAACCACACAATGAGTGTGTGAGATAAAGGTTCAGATACCACTTTGAACGGTGGAAGAGTGGGAAGCAAAACAAGAAGGAACAAGATGATACTGTTTGAGGTCACAGTTTGTGACCTCAGAATGAGTACACAGATTGTAAACTTGAAGTCGCAATTTGCGACTTCAAAAATGGATTGGAGGATTCGATGGCAAAAGATAATAGTGAATTGATTGACGTAAATTCAGATGATAGGGTTATGGAAGCAAGCCATATACAGAGTCTTATATATGTTATTAGAGGAAAACAGGTAATGCTCGATAGTGATTTGGCAATTTTGTATCAAGTTGAAACAAAAACTTTTAATCAGGCTGTAAAAAGAAATATTGAAAGATTTCCTGAGAATTTCAGGTTTCAACTAAAAAAGGAAGAGTACGACTCTTTGAGGTCACAATTTGTGACCTCAAAAGAAGGGAGAGGTGGAAGAAGATATCTGCCATATGTTTTTACAGAACAAGGTATTGCAATGCTTTCTGCGGTGCTGAGGAGTGATATTGCAATACAAGTCAGTATCAGGATAATGGAAACATTTGTTGAAATGCGTAAATATTTGGCAAACACGTCACTTTTGTATGATCGCATGAATGCAATAGAAGAAAGACAGATAACTTATCAAAATGAAACAAATGAGAAATTTGATAAAGTATTTGCATATATTTCTGACCATGAAGAATCACAGCAGAAAATCTTTTTTGATGGACAGATATATGATGCGTTTAGCTTACTGATAGATCTGGTAGCTAGTGCAACGAAAAGTCTTGTATTGGTCGATAATTATGTCGATGTGGGAACTTTAAATATTCTGTCCAAGAAGAAAGAGAAAGTATCGGTAACGATTTATACAGTTAGGAAAACCAGATTGTCAGAAAAAGATATTGAAACTTTCAATCAACAGTATCCCAAACTTGAAGTGAACTACACAGGTGTATTTCATGACAGGTTTTTAATCATTGATGACAAAAAAGCGTATCACATTGGTGCATCATTAAAAGATGCAGGGAAGAAATGTTTTGCTATAAGCTTATTAAACGATTCTGGTGTGATATATGATATTTTACAGAGGCTGGATATAGAAACAGAAGAAAACGAATCATAAAGAGGGATAATGACTTGGGGGAGAATTCTATTGTTTTGTAATGAGGGTAGAAGCAAAAAAGATATAGCCGATGATAATCAATTCAATTATCCAAGTAAACATCGGCTACATTCCAGGGCATTATTGCAGCAAAGACATAAAAGAACTCCATTCCATGTGAAGATGGAGTTCTTTTATGTCCGGGGGTCTCGGGGGCGAAGCCCATGAGCAGGTAGCACCGATGGCGAAGACAAAGAGGCGGAAATAAAATCAGGGTGCCGGAGGGCACGCTGATTTTATTTTTGACGAGTTGGCAAGCCAGCGGTACTACCTGCCTATATCATCCCCACCACATCGGAAAGGGAATAGAAGATTTCAATAAGTAGTAGAGATGTGGAAAAAGCAGTCCGAAGCGGTAAGCGAAGGGCTGCTTTTGTCTGTCTGACGGAGTCTTTTTTCCGTCAGGCAGACCTGTGGGGATGATGTGCCCTGCTGACGAAGCATCGTTTACACCAAGGCTACGAAGAATTACCCAGACGGATGCAGATGATAGCGGTTCTTATGGACAGTATAGCTATAGCAGATACAGTTTAGACAACATCTGCAACCAAATGGCTGCAAAGCAGAGCAACAGTAGAACCACAACAGGGGCATGACACTGCAATTTACCGGTGCAGACCACAATTTCTATCTAGTATGTAGCCATAATCCGGTGCAATCGTAGCCAAAACACAATAACTGAATACAAAAATACCAAAAAGCGAAGCCATGAAACAAATGGAAGAAAAGGCAACAATGCCAATTCAACCAATGAGTTTTGTGGCTTTTTTTATTACAGATAAAAACAAGGAGGACTATATGGGGAAACGAACAAGAGACGAGGTAATCTATTCTCGTGTGGATTACCATGTAAAGCAGGAATTTGAATCGCAGATGAAGGAAAGCGGATACAAGACATCCGCTGATTTCATCGACTATCTGCTTCGTGTTAACAAGGGCAGGCAGATTGACGGAACAACATTAAAGCAGTTTATGGAAGTTATGAATGAGGTCTGCTACGAATTGAAAAAGCAGGGTGTCAATATCAACCAGCTGGCAAGGAATATCAATGCCTATCCGGATTTGATCTCGATGACAGCATTTGAACCGTTCCAAAGAGTGTTCCGGCGGTTGGAAGACTCGGTATTAAAGCTATATGAAAAGGTGGTGAGTTAGATGGCAGTATATGGAAATGTCAATGTAAAATATGCTCCATGCAAGTCTGTGGCACAGCTTCACAGTGCCGCAGATTATATTCTGGGGAAAAAGAAGGAACAGCTAAGCTCCGGTGTTATCAAGACAAAGTCGGAGTTATATAATGCCTTTGGCTGCAATCGGGATAACTTTGCAAACAGTGTCCTTATGACAAGGAAAATGCATCAGAAGAAGTATAGCCGGTTCTTCCCGCGGGACATTCTGGCACAGAAGCTGTCCATATCCTTTCATCCGGAGGACAATGATAAACTGACTTATGAAGATGCTTACAAGATAGCGGAGGACTTCGCTCATAAGTTCTTCTGGAAAAAGGGATTTGAGGTATTGTTTGCGGTTCATGTGGATACGGAGCATGTTCACGTGCATTTTCTGGTAAATAACTGTAACCAGAAGGATGGTTCTTCATTTCGGAGAGGTCCGAAGGAACTGGTGGAAATGTCGGAATACTTCGGGGAACAATGTCGAAGCCACGGCTTGACACACTCTGTCCGTGACAGCTTCTACAATCCGGATAAGACCAGGGAGGAACGCACCTTAGCGGAAAATCAGATGCAGAAAAGGGGAAAACTTTCTTTCAAGGATGAAATGCGTGTGTATATCAGGCTTGCCATGAATGACCCGACCACGCAGAACATCTATGATGTGGTAAACATGCTTGAGAAAACCTATCACATGAATGTTCGCTTAAAGGGGAATACCATCAGTTATGCCCTTCCCTATCGAAGCAGCAATGGTGGTAAGGTGCAGGCAGTGAGAGGCAGTAAGCTTGGTAAGCGATTCACGGTTGCAGGCATCAGGGAGTATATGAAACAGAAGGAAAAAGAGGATTGGTTTGATTATCCAAGGCAGGAACAGGACATCGAACATTCCAGCCAGTCCATGAAAGATTATTCCAGATGGGAAGAGGATGAGGACGAAGTGAAGGAACCGGCTTCTAAGGCTAAAAAGCAGGTACCAACACAGGAGTCACAGCCGACCAGAAAACCGGATGTTTCTGTATATGAGGCATATGACGAGTTTCAGGAAAAACATGAGATACCGGAGAATGACGAGTCTTTCTTTTATGGTGCTGCATTTGATGATTTCAATAAGGAGTGGCAGGGAATTGATGCAGGCGCAGGCACGGTAAGTACTGAGGTTGGCACAACAAATAACTCAACTGACGCAGAACCAGATAATGAGGATGAGTTAGACGAATTACTTGATAACAATTCGTCAACTGTGCCGGTTCAAAATAATCAGTTTCCATCCCCGGCAGAATACCGCAAGCTCTCTCTGGAAGAGCGTGCAAAGCTTCTTCCACCACCATCCGATGACCGAATGGAAGAACTAAAGAAGTATCAGGACAGAATGGGATATACCGAAGAATCCATGCGGAGTATGCGTTACAAGATGTCCGTCTATGATGATTTTACCGAGGAATATGATTACCGCGTACGATACAGCAGGAATCATCCATCAGAGGAACAGAAGCAATCACAGGAAGCGAAAGAAGAACAGATTATACCACTAGTAAGGAGAAAAGGAAGAGGACGTTAATTTACCGATGTAGTATCATTTCCTGTAAATCCTTTTTTACCTTTGTATACTTTGGAACAGGAATATTAATCACTGTTCCAAAGACGAGTTTTATTTCACAGTGTCTATTTGTCTGATAAACAAACGACTGTTAATGTCTAAGGGGGAGATTCCTAGAGCTTTCCTGACTACCCATAGTATGCATCTGTCCGATAAACGAGTGAGGAATACAAGGCAAAAATGATTGAAAAAAAGTCTATCCTATAATACAATATATCTATAGCTAGGGCTTTCTATAAAAGAAAAAAACTAGATGTAATATATAGGAAAAAGGAAAACAAACAGATTTACAAAATCAGAAGATTGGAGGTACAAGGCATGGGAAAAAAAATCTAATCAAGAAAGGACTGGTAATAATCCTAAGTGCTGCAATGGTACTTGGAATTATGCCGGGCATAGATGGAAATCTGAATACAGTACAGGCGGCAGAAAACACATACCCTGAATCAGCATACTGGACGGATGTAGATGGATTAAAAGGGTTTAGTTTTTCTGATACAAGCACAACAGTCGGTAAAATAAGATTTGGATTAAATGAAAATGATGCAAGACTTTGGGCAATCTGCGGAGCAGATGGAGATAACCTTGCACTGCTTTCAACCAGTGAGTTTGCACGGGCAGCTTATGGTTCTACCAGTGAATATTCACTGAGTAAATTTGTGACAAAATTAACAACTAATTCGGACGACTACTTGAGTACATCATATTTCTCATCTACTGAACTAGGCAAGATGGCAGATGTCACAGTTTCAACAAATGAACCAAATACGTCATCTGCTGGTAATCATTCTGTATCAGTAGAGAATAAGAAATTATATCTGCCAAATTCACAAGACCAGAGTTCTAATGGACAGACAACAATATATGTGGGAAGCAGTAATGATATTGCTATTGATGTAACAAAGCTGAATGAGGTTGGACTCAGAAATTATTTCTGGCTGCGCTCGCCGTACGATGATTTTAGTGACGTTGCGCTCGTGGCTTGTCCGGGCGATGGTGTGCGCGACGGCCTTGTCTTCGACCGTGATGTTTCGGTAGTGCCCGCTTTTAATTTGAATCTGTCATCTGACATCTTTGCATCTGCTGCGGAAGCAGCATCATCTTCATACAGTGGATTTAAGGCAAATGATACAGATAATACAATGACAGCGAATACCTACACACTGCGATATCCATCTTCTGGAACAGAAACAGCAGTGATTAGTGCAGATGGAACGACGGTTACGGTTACAGGCGCTGACGGAAAATACCTGATGGTGCAGAACAGTACCGGTGTGTATGCACTGGCGATTGATGATAACGATAAGACAGTAAATGCCAGTGATATTGTTATGGGTAGTGATGCTTTAGCCGCATTAACGAATTTCAATAACTGCAAGGTATGGCTTGAATCAACGGATGCAGGTAGAATCACAACAGCCAAGATGGCAACACAGGCTACAGTAACAACTATCAATTCTATAGAAATAACAGATATTACATCACCGGTTGCTGGCTCAGCTTTTGATACAGAAGCAGTTTGTGCAACAGTAGGAGTATCAACTACAGTCCCAACAGTTACATGGACACAGGGCGGAAAGTCAGTAACAGGTAATGCAGGTTATAATACTACATATACAGCAAGTGTTACGCTTACAGCAGAAGCTGGTTATGAATTTGCACCGAACGTAACAGCAACCATGAACGGGAATGTAGCCAGTGTTACCAAGAACCAGGGTGAAATAACAGTAAGTTATTCATATAAGACAGCACCGAAAGAAGTATCTAATGCTTATTTTGCAACAGTGGATGATTTAAAGGATTGCTACAATATTAGTGATGGAACCATTGGTAAAATCAAATTTGGATTAAATGGAAGTGATGCAAGACTCTGGGCAATCTGCGGAGTGGATGGAGATAGCCTTGCACTGCTTTCAACCAGTGAGTTTGAACAGGCAGCTTATGGTAATACCAGTAAATATTCAGAGAGTAACTTTGTGACAAAGATAGATACCTACTTAGGAACATATTTCTCTACAGGAGAAAAAGAAAAGATGGCAGATGTCACAGTTAAAACGAATGAACCGAATGGCAACGGTGGAAATGAAGAAAAAACAGTGACGAACAAGAAATTATATCTGCCAAATTCACTAGACCAGAGTTCTTATGAACAGAAAACAATATATGTGGGAAGCAGTAATAATATTGCTATTGATGTAACAAAGCTGAATGAGGTTGGACTCAGAAATTATTTCTGGCTGCGCTCGCCGCTCATTGATATTAGTGACTATGCGCTCGTGGCTTCTCCGGGCACTCTTGTGAACTTCTACGATGTCTACAGCTCTTTTGTTTCGGTAGTGCCCGCTTTTAATTTGAATCTGTTGGATGTCTCTTTTGCATCTGCTGCGGATGCAGCTACATCTACAGTATATAAAGCAAACAGTGAAATGATAGCGAATACCTATACTTTAAGATATGCATCTGTCGGAACTGAAGAAGCCATCATCAGTCCTGATGGAACTAAGATTGAGGTAACAGGCGCAAACGGAAAATACCTGATGGTGCAGAATAATAACGGTGTGTATGCACTGGCAATTGACTCTGTCAGCAAGACAGTAAAAGCAAGCGATATCCAGATGGGAAGCAGTGCGCCCGCTAATTTTGATAACTGCAAGGTGTGGATTGAATCAACGAATAATAGAATCACAACAGCGAAGATGGCAACACAGGAAACTGCCGATGTAACAATTACTCCGGCTTCCAATATGACAAAAACTTCGGAATCCGGTGCAGAAAATCTGACAGGAATTACCGGAGCAATGAAGGATGTTGTATATGAAGCTAATAGTGGATATTATTTCCCTGATGATTATGTATCAAAGATTTCAGGTCTGACAGATGGTGCAATCAATGGAATTAAGGTGACAAGAGACAGCGCAACACAGATTACGGTATCCGGTGCGCCGACTGCGAAGTCAACAACAATAACATTAGCTGCTCCAACGGAAAAAGTAGCTGCATCCACACCGACTATTGAGATTGATTATGTGCATGAAACTTTGACAGGCTTTGACACAGCGACAAAGTATTCCATCAATGGCGGAGACGCATTTACACCGACCTCATCAACGATACTAATTGGTGATACTTATTATGGAACTACTATTAAAATCAAGAAAACTGAGTCAGATACAGCACTTGCAAGTGCAGAACAGTCATTAGATATTCCGGCAAGACCGGTAGCTCCGGCAGTAACCGGTACAGATGAAACAGTAGATGGCAAGAACGATGGTACGATTACGGGTGTAGATGACACAATGGAATACTCTATGTCTATGAATGGTTCGTGGAAAGAGTGTAGCATAGATGCTGTTGATGGTACCATTTCCAAGCTGGGAGACGGAAAATATTATGTAAGAAAAGCAGCAACAACTACATCATTTGTCGGTAAGATTACAACGGTAACCATTGGAAAAGGTGTTCCGGTAAAGAAAGTTCTTAGCGTTACCGCACCGACCTTTGACACAGTCACAGAAGGCTATACAAGACCGGAAGCAAAGACGATTACCATTAAGAATGATACAGCAGGCGGTTCAAACTGGGAGGCTACAGTAAGTGATGTAACATTAACAGGTACAGATGCTGATAAATTCGAAGTAGCTGGTAGAGGTTACGACTGGACAATCCAGCCAAATTCAGACCTGACTGCTAACACAGATGGAACAGCTAAGACATATACTGCAACCATCAATGTGGCATATGATGCAACAGAAGGAGTAACAAGTCCTGCAACAGAAGAGGTAAGTTTTACAGTAAATCCTAAGAGCAATACAGTAACCGTAACAGGTGGTACTTTAGATAATGGAAGTACAACAGGAATCTTTAATAAAGGTGCTACTGTAACAGTAAAAGCAGGCAGCACACCTTCAGGATATAAATTTGCTGGTTGGACAGGAATAGATGGTCTGACATTGCTTGATGGTACAACATCTACAAGTGAAACAATTAAATTTATTATGCCGGAGAAAGCCGTAAATATTACAGCAACCTATAAGGATATTAAAGCACCATCTGCAACGATTCAGGTAAAAAACAATACATGGACTTCCATTTTAAATAACATTACATTTGGTCATTTCTTTAAGAATACACAGGATGTAACCATTACCGGAACCGATAACGAATCCGGCGTGGATAAGATTGAATATATTTTATCAGAAAAAGAACTGTCAGAAGCTGAGCTGAAGGCGGTTACAGACTGGACAAGTTATACAGATAAATTTTCAATCAATCCAGGTCGTAAGTATGTAATCTATGCGAAGGTAACTGATAATGAAGGAAATTCTGTTATTGCAAATTCCAATGGAATCGTGGTTTATGAAGATTCCGCTCAGGATACAACAGCAATCACCCACATCAAGGGTGTGGATGGAGACCAGACTGCCAAAGTTATTCTGAATGGAAATACGGTAAAAGCAGTCACTTTGAATGCCGGAACAACAGATGAAAAGGAACTTACCGCAGGAACAGATTACACGGTAGCTTCTGATGGAATTATTACTTTTAAGGGAAGTTATCTGGAGAGCCTTGCAGTAAGTGACGATCCATACACCATGACTATCAGCTACAATCCGCTGGGTGAAAGCTATGTGGCAGGTAAAGGCAATGATGAACCTGCTACAACAACACTTGAAATTACAGTGAGAAAGCCAAGGTTAAACAGCATTACAGCACCTTCATCAATCACAGGTGTTGCAAACGGAACTGATAAGACGGCTAAGGCACTCGGACTTCCAAGTACCGTTACAATCAGTACAGAAGACAACACAGTAACCACAGCGAATGTAAACTGGGATCTGACGAAGCTTGCAGATGGAAGTTATGATAAGACAGTTCTTAAAGAGCAGACATTTACAGTGAATGGAACAGTGACACTTCCGGATACGATTGATGCGAATGGAAAGTCATTAAATGTAACAATTAAGGTTACAGTAGATGCAGCACCATTTGTAGGAAATGTGTCAGCAAATCCGGTGGCAGGAAGTTATACAGAAAACCAGAATGTAACATTAAGCACATCAACAGAAGGAGCAGACATCTATTACACAACAGATGGAAGCACCCCGGATAAGGCTAACGGAACGAAGTACACAGGAGCAATCAGTGTAACAGGAACGGAAGGTCAGGTTGTTACAACGACTATCAAAGCAGTAGCTGTAAAAGACGGAATGCAGGACAGTGAAGTCCAGATATTTGAATATAAGATCAGTATTCCGGATACAGCAGTAGCTCCAGGTATTACAACACAGCCAACGGACGCAACTGTAGTAGAAGGCAACAAAGCAACATTTACAGTAGTGGCAACAGGCACACCGGAGCCGTCATACCAGTGGCAGATAGACAGAAATGACGGAAACGGATTTGTAAATATTGACGGTGCCACATCAGCAAGCTACACAGCCTCAGCAACGGTAAAGGCAAATGACGGTTACAAGTACAGATGTGTGGTGACTAATCGTAAGGGTTCTGTTACAAGTAATGAGGCAACCCTGACTGTGACTGATGCACCTGTAACAACTTACACAGTTACTATAACCACAGACGGAAACGGAACAGCTCTTGCCAATATTACATCCGCTGCTTTAGGAACAAAGATTACACTGACAGCTTCAGCAAAAGAAGGATACCAGTTTAAGGAATGGCAGGTAGTAAGTGGTGGAGTATCCATTAAGGACAATACATTTACAATGCCGGCAAATGATGTTTCCGTAAAGGCGGTCTTTGAGAAAAAGGCAGCCGGTGATGACGATAAGGATAAACCAGAGTACAAGATTATCTCCGGAGCAAATGGTTCATGGACAAAGAACACAGATGACGCAATGACGATTTCAGGCAACGGGGAATTCTCTAAGTTTGTTACAGTTAAGGTAGATGGCACAGAAGTAAGCAAAGAGAATTATACAGCAAAATCAGGTTCTACAATCATTACATTCAAGAAGGAGTACCTGAATACTTTATCTGTAGGAACACACACCTGTGAAATTGTATGGACGGATGGTTCTGCAAGCACTACATTTACGATAAAAGCAGCAACACCTGAGAAAACAGGCGATAACACATCAGATAATACAACAGGAACTACAACGGACAAGACAAACGAAACTAAACAGACATCCACTAAAACGGGAGATAATACACCGATTATGTTGTATATATTGGTATTATTAGGTTCAGGATCTGGAATTGCAGGAGTGGCTGTTGCAAGTAAGAAACGTAAAAGAAATACTCAGTAAGTCATAAAGGCAGAATAACTTGTAAACGTTATATGAAAAGACTCGATATCAATTAGAAATAGTTGAAGTCGGGTCTTTTTTTCGTGCGTGAATATTGATAATTGTAAGAGAAAGTCCATTTATCCTTTGTGATTGGTTGCTGAGCCGAATTTGTGGAATTAATGAAATTCAGGTGATAATATCAACATATCAAAGACAAGGATTATGATAGTAAATTCTGTTTATAGTTTCTAGCAAGTTCAGGTTTTCCCCATCTCATATACAGACTATACAAAAAACGAGCCGTACTCTTAGTGTAATCATTATCCGGTTTCTCGTTCATAACAGCATGAAAGACAGCATCTGCGTTAAGCAGGTGCTGTTCTGCGATTTTGGGTTGTGAACGAGTATAAGCGATTACACCACGATAGAACTCACACATGCCATAATCAAGGTTGTCTGTGCCCATGACCTCTTCAATGGTGGATTGGCAGAAATCAATGACCTCTAAGGCGGAATCATATTCCTTATTCTGCACCAGCATGTTAGCAAGTGATAGTGTCTGCTGCAGGGTATCATTATTCTCTATCAATCCAAGACTGGCATATTCACTGCGTACTGCGAAAGCTGTCTTTAATTCTGTTACAGCTTCTTCACGTTTCTTCCGGAACAGATAAGCAGTAGAGAGATTGTTGTGCAGGTTTGAAAGCAGATTGGCGGAACGGGCATCCGCAGTATTGGTCTTATGGTAATTTTCCATGAGGGCAATCGCCTTTTTATATTTCTTGATGGCATTATCATATTCCTTGCGTGGGAACAGAAGCTGTGCCTTGTAATCTAATAGTAATGCTTTGTCACAGGCAGAAATGTGGTTGGATTCATCCATTAGATTCATAACATATTCCATTCGCTCCACCAGCTCCGGCAGGTAATCAGTATCCAGATACTTGTCAAAGTATGGGAACATATCCTGTAAAAACAGCAGATAGTAAGCCCTGTTATCTATGATGATATGTCTATTGATACTTTTCAGACATTCCATGACAGTCACTGGTCTTTTTACATCCAGACCGTGAGCAAGGCATATCAAATGCAGGTGATTCAGCATTACATGGCAGTCTGATACGGTTGGGATGGTCTCTGCGATTGCCACTTCCTGAATGAGTGGGTGCAGTGCAATCGTCTTATTTTCGGTATCTTCACTGATAATGCCATAGCGTATCAGCTCATTAACATTTTTGAGAGAATCCAGTTCAAGCCACATTTTGAATGCACTTTTATAAACTCCTGATACCGGAAGGAGTGAGAGGTTACGGAGGATATCAATGCAGTCCTCATTTAATCTGTTGAGTTTCATCAACATGCGAAGATGTCCCATCATACTGGCATAGGAGAATTCATCATCCTTGAATACCTCGATTTCTTCCGTGTTCTGCCCGATACCGCAGGAACGCAGCTCCTGTAACAATTCTTCCGGTTCCATGCCGCTGGCTTCTAAGGTAAGGGCAGCCATGCAGACAGTCAGGGTATGACAGTTCACTTCTTCTATAATGGCAGACACACTGTCCGGATCACGTTTTGCAGAAGGACAATGCTTGTAGAACAGTTCTGTCAGCTCTTTTTCTTTATCCAATTCCTTTATTTCTATAGAATTATAATTCTTAAGTCTGCATCTGCTGGTAATCAGTAGCTGCATATCATTCTTCATCAGTTCCTTTAAGAAGGGTTCGTCCTTTGGAAGCACATTGAAGTTGTCCAGAATCAGCAGTGTATCTGTGTGGAGTTTCTGCATCACCTTATAGTGATTCTGAAAACGGACTTCCTCATTCATTTCTACGGAATCATCTGCAAATGTAAGGTTTGCGATGTCCTTTTTCAAATCACCGGTGTAATACAGATAAATGATATTGGTGTACTTTTTACGGTTCTTCTGTGCATAGGCTTTGGCAACCTCGCTTTTTCCAATGCCTGCCATACCGGTAATGAATAAGACGGATTGATTGGAAAGATGGGATGCGATTGCTTTTATCTCATCCTTTCGTCCAATGAATGCCTGATTGCAGGAGGGAAGCTTATTGCAAAGAATCACTTCGGAAAGGTCAGGAGAATAGAGCGCACCTGTGCTATGGTCATTCAAAATCGCATATCTTACCACAGAGCAGAAAAAGGCTGCATTATCTGGCTCCTGAATCAGCGCATCAGCCATTTCCTGCCCGATGGTTTTTATACTGTCTGTAATCAATTCCTCCATCTGGATTCGAGCCTGTGCTTCGTTTAACAGGTTCGGAATAATCTTATCTCTGAAATCCTCCTCCATCGTATCCCATTCGTCCTCATCTTCATAAGTCTTTAGGATATCTATAGGAATCGGGCGGGCGCCATTGCACCAGCGGCTGTACATCGTCGTGTCATCTGCGATTAATTCCGAAGCTGTCAGAGTATCATCCAGATATGCAGAGAACAGACTGCGTACAAGCTGGTGCTGCGGGTAGGTTTTCTTTTTATTTTCCAATAATACACCAATCACATTGGCGAAGGTCAGTCTGTTTCTCATCTGTGTGCTCCTTTCAGAGAGGATTTATCAATCCCGCTATCTATCTTATCTGTCTTTCTATATTTTCATTCTTTGAAAAGTTTCTATGTCAAGTCGCGGTCAAGTGACCGTCAATTATTTTATTCTCTATATTTTACTACAATTAACTTACAAAACGTAGCCGGGCGGCATCAGAAATGAAGCAAATCGGCTACAACAATCATAACACAAAACAAACTTATGTTCTACAAGAATATCGAAATGTTTTAACTGTACATTGAAAACTTCATGAGTTGTATTCACAGTCAACGGACTTTGCGATGATACTTAAAGCAATTTAAGCGGAGCAAAGAACAGACACTTCCGTCAAGGGTGGGAGATGATCTCGCGCAGGAGAGGCCCACAGGCAGGTTTCAGTAGTGAGAAATCGGTGCTAAAGAATCCAGACAGTGGATACGTAGAAAACCAAACTAAGAGTACTGGAACAATCTTACTTTAGGAACCGCTTATTGCGGGTAGGAAAGAAGGTGGTTAATGAGAATATTACGAGAGGAGGCAGGACTACCATGAAAACAGAACTTGATACAAGAGCGTTATTAAATGTAAAGGAAATGTGTGAGTACCTTGGTATTGGACAGACGAAAGCAAGAGAATTGCTTTCCAATCCGGCCAATGGTTTCACGGTAAGAATCGGTAACAGACTATATGCTCATAAGGGCAGATTAGACCACTGGTTACTGAATCAGATTCTTTCATAAATAAGAACACGGAGGAGTTTCAAAATGAGAATTCAATTTTTGAAACGGATTGATAATTGTAAGGTTTTATGGTAGAATAGGGACGATATTTGGAATCCTTCCTATTCTACACTTAGGAAGGAGGCATAAATGGGTAAATCCCTTAATGGTAAAGAATTAGGTAAAGGCTTATCACAGAGAAAGGATGGTCTTTATCAGGGAAGATTCGTGAATCGTTTTGGCAAGAAGCAGACGGTTTACGCAAAGACGCTGAATGAGGTAAGACAGAAGCTTAGAAACGAACAGTATGAGGATGAAAAGGCACTCAATGTTGTTGCGAAGGACACATTCTACTACAATTTATATGTAGTGGCAATCGACACAGGAATGCGTATTGGTGAGTTGATGGGGCTTCAGTGGTCTGATGTAGACTTTGAAAAGAAGGTTGTACACGTCAGACGTTCCTTATGCTATTTCCGCAAGGATGGCAAATATGTCTTTAAATGGCATGATACCAAGACGCATAACAGCAAGCGAACCATTCCCTTAACAACAAGAGCTATGGAAGCTCTGAAAAAACAAAGAGTTCGCGGGCAGGAGATTCTGCTTAAGAACGCACAAACAGCACAGGACGAATACAAGAATCTGGTTTTCGTAACCAGAAACAATCGACCTACACAGCAGTTCATCGTACAGGAATGTATGGATGTAACAACGAGACGAATTCAGAAGGAACACCCGGAATTTGAGAGGTTCTCTCCTCATTGTTTCCGTCACACCTTTGCAACAAGGGCAATCGAGAACGGAATGCAGCCTAAGAGCGTGCAGAAGCTTCTCGGACATGGCTCCTTACAGCTGACAATGGATTTGTATTGTCACGTAACAGATGATACCTTGTTTGACGAGATGAGGAAGATGGAAGCGGTGTAAAGTGTGTAAAAAGTGTGTAGTAAAGCAATTTGAGACAATAATAAAGGCGTGAAAGCCTTATAAACAGGAGGTTTTAAGATAAAATGGAACAGTATAAGCAGGAATTTATAGACTTTATGGTGGAGAGTGACGTGCTGAAATTTGGTGATTTCACATTAAAGAGCGGCCGTAAATCACCATTTTTCATGAATGCGGGAGCATATGTGACAGGCTCACAGCTTAAGAGACTCGGAGAGTACTACGCAAAGGCTATCCATGCAAACTACGGAGATGACTTTGATGTATTATTCGGACCTGCATACAAGGGAATCCCGCTTGCAGTGGTAACAGCTATCGCATACCATGAGCTCTATGGCAAAGAGGTGCGCTACTGCTCAGACAGAAAAGAGGCAAAGGATCACGGTGCAGACAAGGGAGGCTTCCTTGGAAGCAAGCTTAAGGATGGCGACAGAGTAGTTATGATAGAGGATGTCACCACATCAGGCAAATCAATGGAGGAGACAGTTCCAAAGGTAAGAGAGGCTGCTGATGTCACAATCGTAGGCCTTATGGTGAGCCTTAACAGAATGGAAGTCGGACAGGGCGGCAAGGTGAGCGCGCTCGACGAAATCCATGAGAAGTACGGCTTTGAGGGCAAGGCTATCGTTACAATGGAAGAGGTCACAGAGTATCTCTACAACAGAGAGCATGATGGCAGAGTAGTCATTGATGACACAATCAAAGCAGCTATAGATGAGTACTATAAGCAGTACGGCTGCAAATAGGAGAATATAAATTGCTTGGCAGAAGAAAACGTAACAGGTATAAGTTTACGGAAAAGAAGCAATCTAAGAGGGGGATAGCTGCACTTGTTGTGGCTATCCTCATAGAGATTGTATATATAGTTTTTTTGAATGCGGCATTCAGAGGAGATGGCAATCTGTCTATGTACTATGGCAGTGCCGGTATACTGATGCTTGGCATATCTCTGGCAGATTTCGGGTTTGCCATCAGAAGCCTCTTTGATGAGGAATCATTCATGACGTTTCCACGACTGGCAGTGTTTTTTTCACTCATAGCGGTAATCAGCTGGGGAGGGACATATGCTGCAGGTTTTATTATATGAAAGAAAGATTATAGGGATATATGAGTTATAAAGAGATTTATGAACTCTCCAATGAGCTTTACGCAGAGCGATTAGAGCTTGTGGAGGAGCGGATAGAACAGATTATCAGAGAGCCTGCGATAGAACCGGCTTTTGCAGATTATTTCACAAGTGTGGCAAAGTGCATCAACACTATTAAAAACCATAGCGCAGATAAAGAATTTAACGATTTATTCTATTCACAGTTTGATAAAGAAAATTACGAGAAAAGCTATGCCAACCCGGCATATGCCGTAAAGGTGCTCGGAGATGAGTATGGTCAGCTTTTATCGGCTGTATATGCAAAAATTGCCGGAAGCATTACACATATCTATCAGGGGGATATAAAATATCTCTGCATTTATGCAGAGCTTATTGTAGAGCTATACAATTATTTTGAGAATGCCAATGAGCTGAGTCCTGATGAGATAAGGGGCTGTATATACTCGTTCATGCATGATTATGAGGAGATTTTTGCAGAGGATGACAACAGAGCACTCCTTGACCCGGCTTATGATTACTATACAGAGCTTGTAAATGAGGCAGATTTGTCAAATGATGATTATCTGTATTCCTACGGACTGTATGTCGGAGAGAATGAGCGCGCCGGCAGAGCGCATCTGGCTTCATTTTCAGATGAGGAGATACAGGCCATGGCAGATACCTATACAGAAGGATACCGCATTGGCTTTATTACCTGCAACAAGGATATCTCAAAGAAGTCGGTGGTTCAGGTGCTTTATCCGCTTGGCTTTGAGCGTATGATAAGAGCAGCGTTAAAGAATTTTGAGAAAATGGGTATGAAGCCTGCCATGAGACCATTTTCCACATCGGTCAATAAGCAGTTTGACTATGACCACAAGGAGGATATGGCACTGTGGCTTGACAAGGCATATGTGGAGTATCGTCTTGAGTGCATGCACAATGCACTTGAGAGAATGAAGGATGTAGCATGCAAATGTGGAGGACCGGCTGTTATAGAGATATTTGGAGAGGAGCCGTTTGCTCCGGTTTCAAAGAAGGAGGCTGCGCACTTTAATGATGAGCAGCAGAAGCTTGTAGTCCATATGACAAGCGTGCGCTCACAGTATATGAACAGCTATATCCACAGCGAGGACAGAAGCTTTACGATTATTGCCTATCCGTGTGCTGCAATCGGATCTGATTATAAGGAAATTTTTACGGAGACTGTAAAGATTAATACTCTTGATTATGCACTCTACAGGGATATGCAGCAGAAAATCATAGATGTGCTCGATACAGCAGACAGGGTGCATATCGTCGGTACAAACGGCAACAGGACAGATTTGTATGTCAAGATTCATGAGCTTAAGGAGCCTTCAAAGGAGACGGCTTTTGAAAACTGTGTGGCTGATGTAAATATCCCTGTCGGAGAGGTGTTTACTTCACCGGTGCTAGAGGGCACAAACGGCAAGCTGCATGTCAGTCAGGTATATCTCAATGAGCTTAATTTCCTTAATCTGGAAATCGACTTTAAGGATGGCATGATTGATAAATATACATGCACCAATTTTGAGGATGAGGAAGAAAACAGAAAGTATATATCAGACAATGTGCTTTTCCATCATGACACACTGCCTATGGGTGAGTTTGCCATAGGCACCAATACGACAGCCTACCGTATGGCGAGAGTATACGATATCGCAGCAAAGATGCCTATTCTCATAGCAGAGAAGACAGGACCGCACTTTGCAGTGGGTGATACCTGCTACACATACGATGAGGACAATATGACATACAACCCTGACGGAAAAGCAATCATTGCCAGGGATAATTCAGTTTCCATCCGCAGAAAAGAGGATATATCAAAGGCATATTTCAACTGCCACACGGATATCACAATACCATATGATGAGCTTGGAGCCATCACAGTTATTCGACACGATGGCTCAACCTGTGATATAATAAGAGATGGCAGATTTGTGCTTGAGGGCGTAGAAGAGTTGAACAAACCGCTCGACACGCTTGATGCAGAAAGCAAATAATTGTTAGACGTATAAGGAGGATAAAATGGCAAAGGTTGGAATAGTTATGGGCAGCGACTCAGATTTAAAGGTGATGAGTAAGGCAGCAGATATGCTTGAAGAGCTCGGCATAGAGTATGAGCTCACCATCATCTCAGCACACCGTGAGCCGGATGAGCTTATTGAGTGGACAAGAGGCGCTGAGAATAGAGATGTAAAGGTAATAATAGCAGGAGCGGGAATGGCAGCAGCACTTCCGGGAATGTGTGCAGCGCTTTTTGCACTTCCTGTTATCGGAGTACCGCTTTCAGGAAAGAATCTGGATGGAATGGATGCAGTGTTCTCAATCATGCAGATGCCACCTGGAGTGCCTGTTGCCACAGTTGCAATTGACGGTGCGAAAAATGCAGCAATCCTTGCAGCAAAGATACTCGCAGCAGGTGATGATGCAATCCTTGAGAAAATCAAAAAGTATACAGCAGATATGAAGGCTCAGGTTGTAGCAAAGGATGCGAAACTGAAACAGGTTGGATATAAGCAGTATCTTGCTGAGAAATAGATTGTATTGTCATCTATAGGAGGGTTTTTATGGGTATATTGCAAAAGGCAGACAGATGTATGGATGAGGCAGCAGCCTTATTTGGCGAGAATAAGCTTTTTTTGGCAGAGAATAAGGCACAGGAGACAGCCGGTCTTTATAAGAGCTGTGGCGCATATGAACAGATGGCAAAGACTGTCAATTTTATGGGAGTCATATATGCATCTATTGGAGATTTAAGCATGTCAATTGACTGCTACCTAGAGGCTATGGATGTAGCTGTGGAGCAGGGCTCAACAGAGATAATCATGCTTGTAAACAATAATATAGGCTCACTCTATATGGAGCTTGGATTGTATGAAAAGGCTATCAGATATTTCAACGAAGCACTGGAGCTGTGCAAGCCACCGCTGCATGGAGAGAGGGATAGCTATTATCAGGAACTTCTCATGCTTCATCTGAATCTGTGCATATCATACACGGGAATTAATGAGTTTGAAAAGGCAGAAAAGCATCTTTCTGATGCGATACTCTTTAATGAGATAGCTGGCAGTGATAAAAACAGATTTCTGATAGATATGTCACAGGCACATATGCTATGGAAGATGGGAAATGAGGATGAGGTCAGAGATCATGTGGAAGAGCTGGTTGAGGGTGCGATAAACAATATCAATTCTGCCAATTATGTGCTTGAGATACTAAGCCTTTGCAATCTATTTATGAATATGGGGGAGTTTGATGCATGGAAAAAGGTTATTGTGGAGTATGAACGCTTTGCTATTGAAACAGAAAATCTGTTTTTCCAGAAGACCTGTGTCAAGATGTGGATGAAATATGAGAGCGCCATGGGTGATACAGAGGCGTACAACAAGCTGTGCGTATATTACGCAAATCTCCACTCTATGCAGGTGAAGGAGCAGATAAAGCGTCTTGGTGATACAATCGACCTTAAGCTTCAGCTTCAGGAGACTGAGTATGAGCGCCGTAAGGCAGTCAGACTCAACTACACAGATATGCTTACAGGCATGGGCAATAAGTTCAAGATGCGAAACGATTTTGAAAAGCTTGTGAGCAAAAATCAGGATTCAGATGGTGCAGGAATCACGTTTGGAGTAGTGGATATAGATTTCTTCAAGTCATTTAACAGAAACAGTGGCAGAGTCACCGGTGATGCAGTGCTAAAAGAATTGTCATCCATAATAAATGAGAGCATCAAAGATAAGGGAATGGGGTATCATTTCTATGGTGATGAATTCTACATAATCCTGCAGGAAACGGATGAGGATATCATTAAAAATATAGCCGAGCATATAAGACTTGAGCTTGCCAAAAAACAGATACTTCATGAGAGCTCTAAGGTGGATGAGTATCTGACTGTATCACAGGCATATGTTACCGCCCCGGATGTAAAGGTGCCGGATGAGTTTTCTAGGCTGTTTAAGACGGTGGATGAAGTGCTCAATGATGTGAAGGAAAAGGGTAGAAATGCATATAAGATAGTCTGATGCTTTAAGCGTATAAGACAACTATAAAATGACACGCAGCATAAAACGTTGCGTGTCATTTTTAATGGATCTATATATACAGTTATAGTTATATTTGTACTTATATTTATAGTTATAGTTATATTTGTACTTATACTTTTACTTTTATATGGCTATATTGTCTCATTTATATTCCGGATATAACAATATCAGTGCCGGCCTTCTCATATATATCTGCTGTCTCAGGTGAGATACCGGAGTCGGTGATTACCATATTGATGTCATCAAGCGATGCATAGCTAGATATGGATGTGGTATCAAACTTGGTGTGGTCTACAAGAGCCACAGTTTTAGCGGAGGCCTTGATACACATGTGCTTTAAATCAGCCTCGTATATACTGAAATCAGTCAGTCCGTCTTCTACAGAGAAGCCTCTTGCGGACACGAACGCGATATCTGTGTGTATCTTTTTGAGTAAATCAGCGCCAAGCAGTCCTTCTATGGAAGCGGATGCACTGGTTACGATACCGCCTGTCAGGATGACTGTGACACCCGGGATATCCTTTAGCTCTAAAGCCAGATTGATGCCATTGGTGATGACGGTCAGCTCTGTAAAGCCTGAAAGCTTCATGCCGAGAGTGTAGGCTGTGGAGCTGGCATCAAGGAATATACACATATGGTCACTTACGAGCTTTATCGCCTCGTTTGCAATCTCCTCTTTAGCTTCCTTGTTTTCCAGGGCGCGGTCATGGAACAGGTAGGCCCTCGAGGTTAAATCAGTCATGTCATGGGTTTTATCCTTGTAGATAGCACCGCCGTGAGTCTTTGTCAGAAGCTTTTCCTTATCCATCTGGTTTAAATCTGTTCTTATTGTCGTGGTCGATACACCAAGCAGCTCGCTGAGCTCATTGGTGGTGGCCTTACGGTTTTCTTTTAAATAATCGAGAATCTTTTGTTGTCTTTCTAATTGCAGCATAGATTTTCCTCTTTCTTTTGATTTCTGTTGTATTTTTGCGTACATATTTTTATCACAAAGCATTGCATAAATATATAATAACTCAAATAAGTAAATAAAGCCAGTGTTTTCAATTATTTATGTTTGCTTTTATTTGGCAATATTTAATTACACTTATTTTTACTTTTATTTGTTTTTACTATTGCATTTTTTCTTTTAAAGTGTTATATTTATATCAACAAATAAAAGCAAACACAAATTATATAAGGCGGAGGTATTATTAAATGAAGTTTTTCGTAGATACAGCAAATGTCGAGGACATTAAGAAAGCAAACGATATGGGAGTCATCTGTGGAGTTACAACAAACCCTTCACTCATCGCAAAAGAGGGCAGAGACTTCAATGAGGTAATTAAAGAAATCACATCTATCGTTGACGGACCGATAAGCGGAGAGGTAAAAGCCACAACAGTTGATGCAGAGGGCATGATAAAAGAAGGACGTGAAATCGCAGCTATCCATCCAAACATGGTAGTTAAGATTCCTATGACAGTTGAGGGACTTAAGGCTGTCAAGGTGCTTTCATCTGAGGGCATCAAGACAAACGTTACTCTTATTTTTTCAGCAAATCAGGCAATTCTTGCTGCAAATGCAGGTGCTACATATGTTTCACCTTTCCTTGGCAGACTTGATGATATCAGCCAGCCGGGCATTGAGCTGATCAGACAGATTTCAGAGATTTTTGATATCTATGGATATGATACAGAGATTATTGCAGCTTCAATCAGAAACCCGATTCATGTCACAGACTGTGCACTTGCAGGAGCTGATATCGCAACAATTCCTTACAAGGTTATCGAGCAGATGACAAAGCATCCACTTACAGATCAGGGAATCGAGAAGTTCCAGGCTGATTACAGAGCTGTATTTGGGGATTAGATATTATAAACCAAAGACAGGTATAAATATTTTATTTCATGTCATAGATTTAACAGGAGAACAAAATGAACAAATTAGAGCTTCAGATTACAGCAAATGAAGTCAGGAAGGGTATCGTCACGGCTGTGCATTCTGCAAAGGCGGGACATCCGGGCGGCTCGCTTTCTGCAGCAGATATATTTACATATCTGTATTTTGAGGAGATGAACATTGATCCAAAGAATCCTAAAAAGCCGGATAGAGACCGTTTTGTGCTTTCAAAGGGACACACGGCTCCGGGACTTTACTCTGCACTTGCGCAGAGAGGCTATTTTCCGGTTGAGGATTTAAAAACACTCAGACATCTGGGATCATATCTGCAGGGACATCCTGACATGAAGCATATCCCGGGTGTGGATATGTCAAGCGGTTCGCTCGGACAGGGCATTTCTGCGGCAGTGGGCATGGCACTTTCTGCAAAGCTTACAAATGATGATTACAGAGTATATACACTTCTCGGCGATGGCGAGATTCAGGAGGGACAGGTCTGGGAGGCTGCCATGTTTGCGGGCTTCAGAAGGCTTGATAACCTTGTTGTTATAGTTGATAACAACGGACTTCAGATTGATGGACCGGTGGATCAGGTTTGCTCACCATATCCTATTGGTGAGAAATTCAAGGCATTCAATTTCCATGTGATTGATCTGAAGGATGGAAATGACATGGATCAGATTGCTGACGCATTTAAAGAGGCAAGAAATACAAAGGGTATGCCGACGGCAATTATAGCACATACCGTAAAGGGCAAAGGTGTTTCATTTATGGAAAATCAGGTCGGCTGGCATGGCAAGGCTCCAAATGATGAGGAGTATGCAGTTGCCATGGAGGATCTGAGAAAGGAAGGTGAAGCATTATGTCAGAAGTAAAGAAAATAGCCACACGTGTCAGCTACGGAAATGCACTTGTAGAGCTTGCAAAGGAGCACGATGACGTATATGTTCTTGATGCTGACCTTGCGGCTGCCACACAGACAGCCATCTTCAAAAAGGAATTTCCAGATCGTCACATAGACTGTGGTATCGCAGAGTGCAACATGATGGGCATTGCTGCAGGACTTGCGGCTACGGGAAAGGTGCCATTTGCCAGTTCATTTGCCATGTTTGCGGCAGGTCGTGCGTTTGAGCAGGTGAGAAACTCTATTGGATATCCTCATCTTAATGTGAAAATCGGTGCGACACACGCAGGTATTTCGGTAGGAGAGGATGGAGCCACCCACCAGTGCAACGAGGATATTGCACTCATGAGAGCAATTCCGGGCATGGTTGTAATAAACCCAAGCGATGATATAGAGGCAAGAGCCGCCGTAAAGGCAGCCTATGAGCATGAGGGCCCTGTATACATGAGGTTTGGCCGTCTTGCAACACCGATAATAAATGACAATGCAGAGTATAAATTTGAAATCGGAAAGGGTGTTACACTCCGTGAGGGCACGGATATAGCTATCATAGCTACCGGTCTGTGCGTGGCAGAGTCACTTGCAGCGGCAGAAAAGCTTGCAGCAGATGGCGTAAATGCAAAGGTCATAAATATACACACTATCAAGCCTCTTGATGAGGAGCTTGTTGTAGCTGCAGCAAAGGAATGCGGCAGGGTGGTTACTGTGGAGGAACACTCTGTAATAGGAGGACTTGGAGCCGCGGTATGTGAGACACTTTCGCGTAAGGCTCCAACACCGGTAAAGACAATAGGCGTACAGGACTGCTTTGGTGAGTCAGGTCCGGCTGTAGCTTTGCTTAAAAAATACGGACTTGATGCAGAGGGCATTTATGCATCAGTGAAGGATTTTTTATAAGTATTTAAAATAGTTTGGTTTTATCATTTTTCACATTTTCCCCAATATAACAATAAACTAATAAAAGAAAGGACAGCCGGGATACGGTTGTCCTTTCTTCTACTTTGTATACATATAAAAAATTTAATGTTTTAATTAATATAAAATAATTTAATAAAATTTAAAATATATATTGTGTTATAGGTTTTTATCTGATATATTAAATCTATAAATGCTGGGCGAGCGTAACTATTAATTTGATACATATATATGTATCAGCTTAAATGAAACATGTGATTGATTCACAGGGAGGAAATCATGATAAGGAATGGAAAGAAGAAGGCCATTTCGTGTGCACTCGTCGCAGCTATGTCGGTAGGGCTTGCGGCGTGTGGAACAACAAGCTATGACTTTAAGGTCAGCTACGATGGAATAAAAACAGGGGATGTTTCATCGAAAGTATCGGTTCATGATCCGTCAATACTTAAGGCGGATGGTGAATACTATATCTTTGGTTCCCATATGTCTGCAGCAAAAAGCAGTGACCTGTTAAACTGGGAAAAGGTTGCTGATGGATACTCAAAGAAAAATCCTGTATACGGACAGATATATGATGTGGCAGATGAAGCCTTTGCGTATTCTGGAAGCAAGAACTCATTGATAAAGACGGATGATAAACAGGTGCATGTGTGGGCACCGGATGTAATCTACAATGAGACAACAGGACTTTATTACATGTATTATTGTACGACATCCACATGGAATGCATCAAATCTGTGCTATGGCACATCAACAACACCTGAGGGACCGTATGAATGGCAGGGGGCTTTGATATACTCAGGCTTCAGCAGAAAGACGATTTCAGGTACAGATGTGCTTGACTATGTGGATGAGGACTATGCTTACAAGAACTATATCAAGGGGGCGCAGTACAATTATGAGGACTATCCGAATGCGATAGATCCGACTGTGTTTTATGATGCGGATGGCAGAATGTGGATGGTATATGGTTCATGGAGCGGCGGAATATTTTTGTTGGAAATTGACAAGACAACAGGACTTGTTATCCATCCTGAAGCAGATAAAGCAAACAATGTGGATCCGTATTATGGAAAGCGTCTTTTGGGAGGCGGCCATATTTCGATTGAGGGACCGTATATCATGTATGATGAGGCAAGCGGTTATTATTATCTGTTTGTGTCGTATGGCGCTCTGACAAGCAATGGGGGCTATCAGGTCAGAGTGTTCCGCTCAAAGACAGTCGATGGTGAATATGTGGATATGAATGGCAAATATCCTGAAAAAAGTGTACAACACCAGAATTTCGGACTGAAGCTCACAGGCAACTATAAGCTTCCGAGTCTTGAAAAAGCATATATGGCAACGGGGCATAATTCGGCCTTTGTGGATGACGACGGCAGGATGTATCTGGTTTATCATACCAGATTTAACGACAATGGAGAGGGTCATTCACCGAGAGTACATCAGATGCTTGTGAATGAGGATGGCTGGCCATGTGAGCTGCCTTATCAGACGCAGGGGGAGACTGTTAATAAGGACGGCTACGACACAGATGATATTATCGGACGATACTATGTTATAAACCAGGGAACGGCAATAGATTCAAAAATTGCAAATCCGGTGATTCTTTATCTTGAAAAAAACGGAAAGGTAAAGGGAGAAAAGTCAGAGGGTACCTGGGAATGCAAGGATGGCTCATACTATATGAATATCACTATAGACGGTAAAAAATACTCTGGTGTGTTCTGTCAAATGAAGGATGAGGCCGGAAGTGATGTGATGACATTTTCTGCTGTTGGCGGAAACAAGAGTGTCTGGGGCGTGAAATATTTATAGTTACGTTTCAAATTGGGCAGATATGTAAATAGTTAGATAGTTAGACAGATAGTAACAACATTAGAATAGACGGAGAAGAATATGGATAATACATTAAAATATAATGAACCATGGATACTGCAGAGAGCAGATCCATATGTATACAGACATACAGACGGAGCATATTACTTTACAGCGTCGGTACCGGAATATGACAGGATTGTACTTAGAAAATCAGATACGCTTGCAGGACTTGAGACAGCAGCTGAGACTGAAATCTGGCACAAGCATGAGAGCGGACCGCAGAGCATACATATATGGGCACCGGAGCTTCATTATCTGTTTGGAAAATGGTATATCTACTATGCAGGCGGTGATAAGGATGACATCTGGGCAATAAGACCGTATGTATTGGAATGTCAGGGAGATGACCCTGTCAATGATAAGTGGATTGAGAAAGGCAAGATGCAAAGAGCAGACGGGGATGAGTTTTCGTTTGAAGCATTTTCACTTGATGCAACAGTTTTTGAAGTGAACAATGTGTGGTACTATATCTGGGCAGAGAAGGTCGGAGTAGGAAAGCAGATTTCAAATCTGTATATAGCGCGCATGAAAAACGGATACACACTTGATACTGTACAGGTGCTTTTGACCACACCTGATTATGACTGGGAAAGGCATGGCTTCTGGGTGAATGAGGGGCCGGCAGTGTTAAAACGAAATGGCAAGGTATTTGTTACATTTTCGGCCAGTGATACGGGAATACATTATTGTGTCGGACTTTTGACTGCAGATGAAAGCTCTGACCTGCTTGACCCGCGTTCGTGGGAAAAGGATCGTTATCCTGTGCTTTGCTCCGATGAGACAGCAGGGGTTTACGGACCGGGACACAATTCATTTACCGTAGATGAAAACGGTGATGACATAATGGTATACCATGCAAGAACGGAGACTGAAATTGTCGGAAATCCACTGTATAATCCAAACCGTCATGCAATGCTCATGCGATTTGGATGGAAGGATGGACGTCCGGTGTTTTCGTATAACTGATAAGTCAAAAAGAAGGGGGAAGCTATCACATGGAGCTGATATGTAAGAAGTGTCTGCTTAGAGAAATGGCAGAGGCAGATGCAGCAATGATAAAAAAATATGTTGATGCGATAAAGGGCGAAGACAGAGTGCCTGAAAAAGAGTATGAGGCAAGGCTTGCTGTGTGCAAGGCGTGTGACAGGCTTAATGCCGGAACCTGTAATGCATGCGGCTGTTATGTGGAGCTTAGGGCACTTACAGGTGTTTCGCACTGTCCTCATAAAAAGTGGTAGTACAAATAAAATAATAACAAAATAATAACAAAATGACTGCGGTTTTGACTTCCGCAGTCATTTTGTTATTATTATTATTTAGTGTTTTTTTCAGTGTCAAGAGGGGCATAATTGATGGATACAACAATGTCCTGATCGTAGTTACCGAAGCTTTTTCCGAATATTGTGAGTCCGCCGACATGGGCAGAATTCTCCTCGACAGCTATGCGGAAGCGGATGGTGCTTGTGTAGTCAAGATTTAGCTCAGAGGTTGTGATATCTGATATCTTGAGACCATCTATGAAGGTGCCTTTATGATTTATGACCAAAAGCTTGAGGAGACCGTATTGATTCCAGTTTTGAGGCCACCATTCAGGGGTGAACATTCCGCGTACATCTCCATAGTCACCAGGAGAGGTCCAGGTGCCGACCAGAGTGTCATTGATGTAAAAGCTTATATCACTTGGCCAGTTGTTGTCGATGCCCGGAGCCTCAGAGCTTATCTCGGCTGAGAGTGAAAGCTGGGTTATTTTCTGATTACGTGGAATGAGGTTTGGAATTACATATTCCACATAGCCCTTTGTGAACCACATAATGTCTGCATTGAAACGGTCAGGATGGTCAAAATAACGCACGTCATCGAGCTCTCCTATCACAAATGAGGATGTAGCCATGCCGCAGGTTGGACAGACGTTGTGAGATGAGAACTGCCCTACCTTGATGGAGGTGTTGTATACGTTGCTTAAGTCTATTGGCTTTTCGATTTCTACTAATATACGGTCCTGAATCAGTGAACACAGCTTCTGGTTGCCGTGACCGGATGAATCGTTTGAGGTGGAGATAAGTCCGCACTCCTCAAGCTTTTTTATATGTCCGGTTAAAGCTCCATTGCTGATGTTTAGCTCGTTTGCGAGCTGATTCATGCTCATCTGGTTATTTTCGAGCAGAATTTTTAAAATCTGGATACGAATATCAGAGCCGAGAGCTTTAAACAGTTCGAGACCGTCGTCTAATGATGTGATATGTATCATATATAGATTCTCCTAAAATATTTTATAAAATTAAAAATGAAATTCTTGTGTATAAAACATATAATAATTATAGAAATATGCTACTATGTTGTCAATAAATTATTGTATATAGTTTTGGAATTTATTTACAATGACTTTAAATCAAATTAAATGTATTGTGCAATATGTATAGCTTAGATATGTTTAGAGACGAAAAAAACATAAAAATTTAGACATTATTAAACAATATTTAAAATAGTTTAAAATAATCTAAAATAAATATTGACATTACAGCTACTCTCATGTATATTATGTACATAAGCAAAACACATTAACGACCTGTTTTAGTCAAATAGCAATAAGCCCAGCATGAGACTTAAACAGGAGGTTAATACAACTTATCAATTCAATTTCATTTTAACAGGAGGAAGGAAAATGAAAAAGAAATTAGTTAGTGCACTGATGTGTGCAACAATGGCAGTTACAATGCTTGCCGGCTGTGGAAACGGCAGCAAAAACGGAACAGAAGCAGCAGATGGGGGAACAGAAGCTGCTGAGTCAGAGGTAGTGACAAACACATATGGAGATTCAAAGGGAACACACCTTGAGATGTGGACCTTCGTTGAACTTCATGCACAGCACTACGGCACAATGGTAGAGCAGTGGAATAAGGACCATCCGGACAAGACAATCGAGATTACATGTACTACATATCCATATGCTGATATGCATACAAAGCTTCTTACATCACTTGAGGCCGGTACAGGAGCACCTGATATCTGCGATGTTGAGGTTGGACAGTTCCCTAACGTAGTTGCAGGTCAGGACAAATGGTTAGTACCACTTGATGATTATGCAAAGGATTACATGAGCACAATGGTTCCAGCCAGAATGGAAACATACCAGGGCTCTGACGGACATTACTACGGAGCTCCTTATCATGTAGGTGCCACAGTTATGTACTACAACGTAAAGGCTATGGGAGATGCAATGGGGCTTTCACAGGCAGATGTCATCGCAAAGATTGACGGAGTAAAGACCTGGGATGATTACGAGGCACTTGGAACAGAGTATGTTGAGGCAGCAGGTGAGAAGGGTACAAAATACTGGACATCTGTTGATACAGGCGGAACAGACTGGTTATGGCTTGCAATGGCTGAGTACGGAGAGGACTGGACAGGTGGATTTGACGGAAAGGCAAATGTACAGCTTGATTCAGTTAAGAAGATGCTCACAATGCAGCAGAAATGGTTAAAGAGTGATCTTGCAGAGGTATCACCTGACGGACATGTTGACCTTGAGGCAGGTTTCCAGAACATCATGGATCACAACATCGTTTCATTCCCTAAGGCAATGTGGTATATGAGCCGTTTCACAAACTATATGCCTGATGAGAAGGGCAACTGGTACATCGCAAAATGTCCTACATTCGAGGAGGGACAGAAGTGCTCAGTAGGTATCGGTGGAACAGGTACAGTTGTTACACAGCAGTCTAAGGCAAAAGAGCTTGCAGCAGAATTCCTTTGCTGGGCTAAAATGTCTGAGGTTGGTGAGCAGAATATCTGGGATACACTTGGATTTGATGTATGTAACACAGCTTGCTGGACAAATGATACATTTGCTCACAATGATGAGAACCAGTACAATCAGTTCTTCATCAACTATCCATACGATGTGCTCAATTCTATCGGAATGGACAATATTGGCAAGATTTCTGTAGTTAAAATCAGTCCTACAATTAATGAGAATGTATGTAATACAACTCTCAATGAGGTACTTGAGGATCCTGATTACAGCGTGGATGACGCATTACAGGAGCTGCAGGATGCAGTAGATATGGAGCAGGAAGAGTAATTTTATAGCTCTTAAAAGGGGGAGGTACTGGAGGTTTGGCCTCCGGCCTCCCTTTATTAATAAGAAAGAGGTGCGTAAATTGAAGATTAAAAAATTCTTGTATTCACAAAAGGTTGCGCCGTATGTATTTGTTATACCATTTATATTAAGCTTTGCAATATTCTGGATTTACCCTCTCTGCTCATCTGTATTTATGAGTTTTGAGAAGATTACACCACTGGAAACAAAGTTTGTGGCTTTAGAGAATTATAAGAAGCTGTTGTCGGATACAGTGTTCCTGACAGCGATAAAAAACAGTGCAACATATATGTTCTGGACACTTGTATTACTGATTCCGTTCCCAATGCTTTTTGCAGTGCTTATGGACAGCAATCTTGTAAAGGCAAAGGGTGTATGGAAAGCAGTGCTTTATATGCCGGCTCTTACATCTGTAGTTATTTCAGGTACTCTGTTTCGTCTGATGTTCACAGAGTACAGCACAGGACAGATGAATAAACTTGTAATGGCACTCGGCATGGAGCCTTTCAAATGGTTGAAGGTCGGCTGGACAGGAATGGCAGCACTTTTGGTTTTAGCCTGCTGGAGATGGACAGGTGTAAATATGCTCTATTTCCTTTCGGGACTAAAGTCAATTGATACTTCATTATATGAAGCTGCTGAGATTGATGGAGCAAACGGCTGGCAGAAATTCCGCTACGTGACATTACCATTACTCAGACCGACAACAATCTATGTTTTGACAATATCAATCTATGCAGGACTTGCGATGTTCCTTGAGTCGTACATGCTGTGGGCAGGAAACAATTCGCCGAAGAACATAGGACTCACCATTGTGGGATATCTGTACAAACGTGGTATTGAGAAAAATGACATGGGCTATGCATGTGCGGTTGGTATGGTGCTTTTGGTTATAGCACTTGTAATTAATATAGTACAGCTTGTATGTAACGGAACATTTAAACGCGAGGAGGACTAAAAAATGGCAGATAAAAAGAAAAAAGTGCGTTCTGTCAAAGACACACCAAGACATAAGGTTGGCGTTGTTTTAGGCACAGGATTCTTCGTAATACTTTGTGCGATAATAGTATTTCCGGTCTTTGCAGGTCTTTTAGCATCGTTTAGACCTGGCAAGGAGCTTATCAGAAGAGGTCTTTCAATTGATCTTGATTTCTCAACGATGAGCCTTGATAATTATACCTATCTGTTTTCAGGCAACGCAGACAGCCAGAAGTATTTTATGTGGTATAAGAACTCTCTTATTATCACTATTGTATCGGTGGTGCTTACGCTTCTCATCTGTTACTTTGTAGCTTATGGACTGACAATGTACAATTACAGGCTTAAGAACTTCCTGTTCTTTTTGGTAATTGCTACAATGATGGTGCCGTTTGAGATTCTTATGCTGCCTCTTTACAAAGAGATTATTGCAATCGGACTTATTGATTCATATGTTGGTGTTATTATAACGGGACTCTGCTCGGCATCGACCATATTTTTCTTCAAGCAGTATCTGTCAGGTCTGCCTAAGGATCTTCTGGATGCGGCAAGAATTGACGGTGCTACAGAGTACGGTATTGCAACAAAAATAATACTCCCACTCACAAAGCCGGCATTTGCTTCTATGGGTATATTGTCAGCGATGGGTGTATGGAATGCAATCCTTTGGCCATTGCTTGTGCTTAAAGGCGCAGAGAAGTTTACACTTCCTATCGGACTTAATACTCTTCTCACACCATACGGAAACAACTATGATGTACTTATTGCAGGCTCAATGTTTGGTATTTTACCGATATTTATTATCTTTTTGATTTTCCAGAAATATATCATCGATGGTATGACCGCAGGAGCTGTTAAGGGTTAGCTTAAAAAAATTTATAAATATATAAGAGATAAAGGAGAAAATATGGCAAAAATTATTGTAAATAATGAGAATAAAAAGAGTACAATTGCTCCGGAGATTTATGGACATTTTTCTGAGCATCTCGGAAGATGTATCTACGAGGGATTATTTGTAGGGGAGAATTCAGATATACCAAACGTAAACGGCATGCGTACTGATGTTGTAGATGCATTAAAGGAAATGAAGATACCTGTGCTCCGCTGGCCGGGCGGCTGCTTTGCAGATGAGTATCATTGGATGGATGGAATCGGTCCTAAAGAGAAGAGAAAAAAGATGATCAACACACACTGGGGTGGTGTAGTTGAGGACAACAGCTTCGGAACACATGAGTTTTTTGAGCTTTGCAGACAGTTAGGCTGCAAGACATATGTGAACGGAAATTTAGGAAGCGGAACAGTGCGCGAGATGAGTGAGTGGGTAGAGTACATCACATTTAACGGAGTATCACCTATGGCTGATTTGCGTAAGGAAAACGGACACGAAGACCCATGGACTATTGACTACTTCGGTGTGGGAAATGAGAACTGGGGATGTGGTGGAAACATGCGTCCTGAGCATTATGCAGATGAATACCGCAGATACCAGACTTATGTCAGAAATTATGCAGGCAATCAGCCAATCAATAAAATCTGCTGTGGTCCAAATGTGGATGACTATGAGTGGACAAAGAAGGTGATGGCTACATGCTTCGATCATTGTGAGCCTAGATTCCATGGTCAGATGGATGGATTATCACTTCATTATTACACACTTCCGGAGACAGAGGATGACTGGAATATCAAGGGAAGTGCGACAGATTTTACAGAGGATATTTTTTATCAGACTCTTAAGAGAGGATATTTCATGGAGGAGCTCATCAATCGTCATGGAGCTATAATGGATGAGTATGATCCTGATAAGAATATAGGTCTTATTGTTGATGAGTGGGGCATCTGGTCAGATGTGGAGCCTGGTACCAATCCGGGATTCTTATATCAGCAGAACACAATGCGTGATGCGCTTGTTGCAGGTATGACATTAAACATTTTTAACAAGCATTCCGACCGTGTGAAGATGGCATGTATTGCACAGCTTATAAATGTGCTTCAGTCTGTAATGCTCACAGACGGCGATAAGATGATAAAGACACCTACATATTATGTATTCCATATGATGAGACATCATCAGGGTGCAGCTCTTTTGGACAGCTCTCTTGTAGGAGGAACTACAGTTGGTACAGGAAAGAATGAGCTTCCGAAGGTTTTTGAGTCTGTATCAGAGGATAAGGATGGAGTGATTACAGTCACACTTACAAACAATTCTCTTGAGTCGTCAGAGGATGTTGATATTATGCTCACAAATGAGGGTGACAAATACAGTGTAAGTGAGGCCAGATACATCGAAGGTGCCATGGATGCACACAATACCTTTGAAGCACCTGAGGTAGTGGATGAGAAGGATTTCACAGCATATGAAAATACACAGACCGGTGTGAAGGTTACTCTTCCGGCATGCAGTGTTGTTACACTTAGATTATCGAAATAATATTAAAACAGCTATTCAGAATCACGGGGAATAAAAAGCAGGGTTTCCTGTTCCTCAAGTGGTTCTGAATAGTTATGTATTAAAACAAAATTGTTCAGATTAAGAAAGGACAGATAATATGCCACGGGGATTAAATTACGACAACAAAATTTTATCTATAGTAAATACTGCAGTTGACATGCTTATTCTTGGGATTTTCTGGTTTGTCACCAGCATCCCTCTTGTTACCATAGGTGCATCAACTACGGCAGTTTATTATACTGTAAATAAGTGTATAAGAAATAAAAAGAGCTATGCTTATGTTGAATACTGGAAAGCTTTTAAAAGTAATTTAAAAAAATCAACACTTGCTTTTATTGCATGGCTTATACCGGCAGCTTTTCTTGTGGCAGACTGCATGCTCATGAAACAGCAGCTTAAGGCCGGAACATATCTTGGAATGATGTACTATTTCTTTTTGGTATTATCGGGTGCTGTACTGGCATGGGCATTTTATCTGTTTTCATACATGGCCAGATTTGAGTGTACGGTAAAGGAGGCTCTTAAAAAATCACTTTTCATGATGCTTGCAAATCTTGGCTGGTCCATTTTGCTGGTTGCAGTATTTTTATTCATACTGTTCTGGTGCAGGGACATGCTATGGCTGGTTGTGCTGTTTCCGGGAGGTTTTGGATGTATAAAAAATTATTGTCTGGAGCGTGTGTTCAAGAAATACATGACACCGGAGGATATCGCAAGGGAGCTTGAGGTAAACCGTACATATGCAAGCTGACCTTTTATAATAAGGCACACAGCAAAAAAGTTATAAAAACGGCTATATAATATGGAGAGAGTAGAATATGGATTTAAAGAATATAAAAATAGAGGATCCGTTTTGGGGACATATGCAGGAGCTTGTGACAGATGTTGTCATTCCGTTTCAGGAAGACGTGCTTAATGACAGACAGCCCGGAGTGGAAAAAAGTCATGCAATAGAGAATTTTAAGATTGCAGCAGGCCTTTCACAGGGCGAGTTTTACGGTATGGTCTTTCAGGACAGTGACGTGGCAAAATGGCTTGAGGGAGTGGCATATTCTCTGATAATAAAGCCTGATGCTGCGCTTGAAAAGAGAGCTGATGACATTATAGATATTATCGCTGCAGCACAGCAGCCGGATGGATATCTGAATACATATTTCACAATAAAAGAGCCTGAGCACAGATGGCAGAATCTGCTTGAGTGTCACGAGCTGTACTGTGCAGGCCATATGATGGAGGCTGCTGTCGCATATTATGAGGCTACCGGCAAGGATAAGCTGCTTAAGGTTATGGAAGGCATGGCGGGACACATCATAGACAGATTCGGGCCTGACAAGCTGCCCGGAATACCGGGGCATCAGGAGGTTGAAATAGGTCTGATGCGCATGTATCATGCAACAGGAAATGAGGCCTACAAAAAGCAGGCGAGATATTTTCTTGAGGAGAGGGGAAAAAATCCCGCTTTTTTTGCTGAGGAAGCCGCAAAGCGAGATTGGAAGCATTTTGGCATGATTCCTGAGGATACAAAGTATAACCAGAGCCATGCAACTATCTATGAACAGGATGAAGCGGTAGGACACAGTGTGCGTGCTGTCTATATGTATACAGCTATGGCAGATCTGGCAGCAACGGAGCACGATGAAAAGCTTTTTGCCGCCTGCGAGCGCCTGTGGAATAACATGACAGAAAAGAAGATGTATATAACAGGAGGTATAGGCTCAACAGTGGAGGGAGAGGCCTTTACGAAGGAGTATGAGCTGCCGAATGATATGGCATACGCTGAGACCTGTGCATCGATAGGGCTTGTTTTCTTTGCAAAGCAGATGCTTAAAATGAGCAAAAACGGCAAATACGCAGATGTCATGGAGAGGGAATTATACAACGGAATTATAAGTGGAATGCAGCTTGATGGAAAGAGATTTTTTTATGTGAATCCGCTTGAGGTAAATCCCGGAGTATCGGGAGAAATATTTGGCTATAAGCATGTCATTCCTGAAAGACCGGGCTGGTATACATGTGCATGCTGTCCTCCGAATCTTGTGCGTATGGTTACATCTCTGGGCAGATATGCGTGGGATGAGGATGATGATGTAATCTATTCACATCTTTTCATCGGTCAGGAGGCTCGGCTTAAAAAAGCAGATATAAAGGTTGTCAGTGAATATCCGTGGAAGGGACATGTTTCATACAGCATTACGCCGAAGACAGGCGATGAATTTGCTGTTGCAATACATATTCCGGGATATCTGAAGAGCTTTGAGGTGACACTCAATGGCATGAGGTTAAAAGAGAATGATGAGACAAATGCAGATTTGTTCTATTCTTATAGGGATGGCTATATCTATATAAAAAATAAATGGCATGATAACGATGTTATAGAAATCAGCTTCAATATGGATATCCGTGTAATATATGCCAATACAAAGGTAAGAGAGGATATAGGATGTGCAGCTTTGCAAAGAGGTCCGGTAGTGTACGCTTTTGAAGGAGTGGACAATGATGATGATGTGCAGAGTCTGATGATAGATGTGTCAAGGCTTAATGAAGCACAGATTGAAACAGAAGCTGAGGGAATATTAAAGGGTGCGGTTCTTTTAGATATTCCTGCAGTGAGACTTGAAGGCTCAGATGCGCTGTATTCTGAGAAGCCACCGAGACAAAAGTCTGTAATAGCAAGGGCTATACCATATTATATGTGGGGAAATCGCGGACTTAATCAGATGAGGGTATGGATGCATACGTTATTTTGATTTTTAATGATTGGTATTATTATGTATTTGAAATAAAAACCACGAGAGAAATATAAATAAACACAAATAAAGGAGAGGAACTATGTTAGCAGTAAAAAATTACAAATTCTGGTTCTGCACCGGCTCACAGGACCTGTACGGAGATGAGTGCCTTGCAAATGTTGCAGCACATTCAAAGGAGATTGTAGCCAAATTAAATGAGTCAGGAAAGCTTCCGTTTGAGGTAGTATGGAAGCCAACACTTATCACAAATGAGCTCATCAGAAGAACCTTCAACGAGGCCAATACAGATGATGAGTGCGCCGGTGTTATCGTATGGTGCCATACATTCTCACCTGCAAAGTCATGGATTTTAGGACTCAAGGAGCTTAGAAAGCCGTTACTTCATTTACATACACAGTACAATGAGGAGATTCCATACGATTCGATTGATATGGACTTCATGAATGAGAATCAGGCAGCTCACGGTGACAGAGAGTGGGGACACATTGTCACACGTATGGGCATCGAGAGAAAGGTCGTTGTGGGACACTGGTCAGATCCTGTAGTACAGGAAAAGATTGCATCATGGCAGCGTGTAGCAGTCGGTGTGGTAGAGAGCAGCCACATCCGTGTAATGCGTGTAGCCGACAATATGAGAAATGTTGCTGTTACAGAGGGTGACAAGGTAGAGGCTCAGATTAAGTTTGGCTGGGAAGTGGATGCTTACCCTGTAAATGAAATTGCAGAGTCTGTTGCAGCAGTTTCACAGTCAGATACAAACGCACTCGTAGATGAGTATTATGACAAATACGATATCCTGCTTGAGGGAAGAGATCCTGAGGAGTTCAAGAAGCATGTAGCGGTACAGGCACAGATTGAGCTTGGATTTGAGAGATTCCTTGAGGAGAAGAATTATCAGGCAATCGTAACACACTTTGGTGATCTTGGCGCATTAAAGCAGCTTCCGGGACTTGCAATCCAGCGTCTCATGGAAAAGGGCTATGGTTTTGGAGCTGAGGGAGACTGGAAGGTTGCAGCAATGGTTCGTCTCATGAAGATCATGACAGCAGGAAAGAAGGATGCCAAGGGTACATCAATGCTCGAGGACTACACCTACAATCTCATGAAGGGCAAAGAGGGAATACTCGAGGCTCATATGCTTGAGATTTGTCCATCAATCGCAGACGGTCCTATAAGCATCAAGTGCCAGCCGCTTACAATGGGTGACAGAGAGGATCCGGCAAGACTTGTATTTACATCAAAGGAGGGCACCGGTATCGCCACATCACTTGTTGATCTTGGCGATCGTTTCCGTCTCATTATCAATACAGTTGACTGCAAGAAGACAGAGAAGCCTATGCCAAAGCTTCCTGTAGCAACAAACTTCTGGACACCACAGCCTGACCTTTACACAGGTGCAGAGGCATGGATACTTGCAGGAGGAGCACATCATACAGCGTTCACATATGACCTTACTGCTGAGCAGATGGGCGAGTGGGCAGCCATGATGGGTATTGAGGCTGTATTTATCGACAATGATACAACCATCAGAAACTTCAAGAAGGATCTTATGCTTGGAAATATTTTCTACAAGTAGAATATAGTTACACTTAATAATTGAAATCCCGGGTTGTCTGTCACACTAAGGTTTGTACGGACAACCCGGTTTTTTGTCGGTTGTGAATGATACAAAAATGCAGCAGCTTTTTGTGTAGCTTACTATATGTTTTAATGCATAAGACTCTCTTATAGTGATTCCTGAAGTATCTTCACATCCCACTTATTCATCACATCGCCCTCTTTAGCTGCTTCTCCTGTGATCAGGTCAACCATTCCTGTAAGGCTCGCAGGGAGAGTCTGCTTTTCATCAGTGAAATTCATCACAAAGTAAAAGCGTGTATTTTCGCTCTCGCGGCATGTGATTTCAAGACCTGTCTCTTCAGCAATGACACCTGATACAGACACTTCATTTGTGGCTTCATCAAGCACTTTTGCAAGTCCGGCTGCCTCAAGCTGTGTGGCAACATAGTATACATGGCCTTTTCCGTAGCTGTTTTTTGTGACAGCAGGCATTCCTGCATAGAAATCGCTTTCATATGTGGCGAGTACTTCTGCACCTTCCGAGTGCATCAGGTCGCACAGCAGATTGCATTTATATTCTTTTCCGTCTGAAAAGCTTACAGTGTTTGAATGCTCAGGTGCGAGCGCGTCAATTTCCTCAACCCAGACACCTGCCATCTCGCGAAGCGGTCCCGGATATCCGCCCAGATGCACGTTGTCAGACTGGTCCACAATACCACTCATAAATGTTGTGATGAGAGTACCGCCGTTTTTCACAAACTGCTCAAGCTTTTCCTTCATGCCTTCCTTTACCATGTACAGAACAGGTGCGGCAATCACCTTATACTTTGAAAAATCACCGTCAACCGGAATCATATCAACAGAGATATTTTTGTTGTAAAAATACTCATAATAGTGGTGAATCTGGTCAACATATTTAAGGTCCTGTGTAGGTCCGCTTGTGTACTCAAGTGCCCAGTAATTGTCCCAGTCAAAGATGATTCCCACATCTGACTTATTGCGTGTGCCAAGTGTCCTTGTGCCGAAGCTTTCAAGCTCTCGTCCAAGCTGTGCAGTCTCCCTGAATACCCTTGTGTCGTTTGTTCCGACATGTGCTATTACAGCACCGTGGAATTTCTCGCAGCCACCCTTGCTTCGTCTGAGCTGGAAGAACTGGATAGTGTCTGCACCGTGGGCTATGGTCTGATAGCTCTGTGCACGCATCTGTCCCGGACGCTTCAATGAATTGTAGTGCTGCCAGTTCTGCTGGCTTGGAGTCTGCTCCATGAGCATGAATGGCTCATCCTTAAGACCTCGCATCAAATCGTGAGTCATCGCAACCATACTCCATGGTGTGTCGTATGCAGGGTAATTATCCCACGACACGATATCCATCTCCTTAGCCCACTTGAAATAGTCAAGACCCTTGAAGGTGCCCATCAGGTTTGTTGTGACAAGTGCATCGGGAATGATAGCTTTTACTGCATCGCGCTCCAGCTTATAGCAGTTCAGCATGCTGTCAGAGTAAAAACGCCTGTAGTCTGTTGATATTCCGGCAAAGCTTGTCATGCCACCCCAGGCCTCCTCGCTGAGCTCGTTAGGTACGACTATCTCATCCCAGTCATAGAAGGTGTGTCCCCAGAACTCTGTGTTCCAGGCATCATTTACAGCATCAATGGTCTTGTACTTATCCTTGAGCCATACACGAAACTGCTTCTGACAGTTGTCACAGTAGCAGTATCCGCCGTACTCATTATTGATGTGCCATACAGAAATATTTTTATTGCCGCTATAGCGTTTTGCAAGCTCTGTCGCAAGAGCCTTTGCGTACTTCTGATATACCAGGGAGTTCGGACAGAAATTGTGTCTGGCTCCAAATTTATGCTGGCGTCCCTCGTAGTCGGTGCTCATCGTCTCAGGATATTTTTTGACCATCCATGCAGGCAGTGCCGCTGTGGATGTTGCCATGACGATGTCGTAGTTTTCATTTGAGAGCATATCAACTATCTCGTCAAGCTCTGTGAAATTATACTCATTCTCAGAAGGCTGTATTTTAGCCCATGAAAAAACGTTGATTGTGGCACTATTGATATGGGCATCCTTAAAGTATGCCATGTCCTGCTTCCAGACCTCCTTAGGCCACTGATTTGGATTGTAATCTCCTCCGAAAAGGATTCTTTTGAATTTTGACTGCATTTTTTACCTCCGTTATGGTATTAACCCCAATATTATGATATTCTTAAACTATAAGTGTGTTTCCTTATGCACTAATCATATAATAGATTTACGGAAAAAAGTATAACATCATAAACCAAATTATATAACATTCTGAAACTAAACCGTTTTTGAAAGGAGAAAGCATGCCTATTTATTTTGGAAGTAATTTTGCAAGAGAACCGTTTCAATTCGACTCTGTCGGTAATGACTGGGAGCAGGAAAGCGTGACGCGCCCAGAAGGGTATCCGCTGTATCATTATTTACAGACGAAGGAGGGCGTGGGCGAGGTAACTGTATACAGCAGAAATCAGGCTGTTTCAGACAATATTTTGTCAAACAGTCATACGATTGAGCTACAAAAGGGGCAGGGGATTCTCATTGCTCCAAATGTGCCACACTCCTATCACAATAAAAACATCTCATCCGGCAATAGCCTGCCCTGGAAAACAGAGTTTGCCACTTTTACAGGGACAATGGCGGCAGCCTTCAGGGAAATGTTTGATGAAAAGGAATACCGGCTGATTGATGAGAATAAGGGGATGGAGGTGTCGGAAGCGATTAACAGGGCTGTAGAAGACTTTAAGGAACGCTCCAGTGATACGCAAATGCTCTCACTAGACTGTTATGGCATCATGCTTTTGTTATCAGACCAGTCTAATCACACACACGATAATGATGATCAAAGCTATGTACGTTTTATAAAGCCTGTTATAGATGCTATAGAGGAAAGCTACATGGACGATATCAGTGCCAAGGAGCTTGCTGATGGTGTATTTGTATCGCAGCAATATCTATCGCGTGTTTTTACGGAGTTTATGAACTGCTCGGTGTATGAGTACCTGACCAACTACCGCATCAACAAAGCCAAGGAGTTACTGCTTATAAACAGCAGGCGCAAGGTGCAGGATATAGCATCTGATGTGGGGTACTCAGATGCCAGCCATTTTATCGTCATGTTCAAGAAACTTACCGGGATGACACCGGCGCAGTTTCGGAAGCTGCATGTATAACATCATCTGCAATCCGTATTCCATATTTATCAAGGTCAACCCTGCCGTCTATGACCTCAATGCCATCTGCTCTTAGACGGTTAGCCTGTTCATCGGCTCCGCCGAAGGCAAATGCCCCTGACAGCTCACCCTTTGCATTTACCACTCTGTAGCATGGAATTTTATCAGGATTGGGATTCTTGTGCAGGGCATTGCCGACAGCCCGGCACATTTTTTTATTGCCTGCAAGCTCAGCAACCTGTGCATATGTGGCAACACAACCCTTTGGAATCTTTTTTACAGCCTCATATATGAGCCGGGTCGGATTATAGGTGACAAGGTCATAGCTGTCTGCAATCATGTTTTTTATAGCATCATCAGGTATGCTGCCATCGAGAATGATGGTATTCCAGTTGTCCTTGTTCTGGTGCCAGCCGGGGATGACCGATGGGAAGGCATCCCTCCAGAAGTCTCGCCAGGCAGGAGATACCTTGACATTTAAGTTGATAAAACCATTGCGTTCGTAGGTCCACAGGAAAGCCTTTTTGCTGTCCTTTACGCGGATGAGCTGCCAGTTTGGGTCGTGGAATGGTGCTTCCTGATATGTATTTGGAAATGATAAGCCGTAGTCTAATACTTCTTGTCGTGTTTTCATAGATTTTGCCTGCTTTCTTTTTAATTACATGATTACAGTATAACATAGAAAGAACAAATGTTTAATCGCGAAATGACAATTTATTGACATAATTCCACGTATAGTCTCTCTATCTCACCATCTTCCTTAGAATTAACAAACACCAGTGTATCATCCGATTTTATCATGAGAATAGGAGAGTATCCGTCGAATACATACAGGCTGCATTTTCCAAGGGTGCGTCCTTCATACCTGCCGATATCGTAGCTGTCGGTAGAGGCTCCGTTTGTACGAAGGAAACTGTCATACGGCAGCTCGTCCAGAAGCTTAAGCTCTGTGATGTCATTTACATCAATCTCGCTTGTATAGCCACCGGCAGAAATAGTAAGGTTATTGTTTGTCAGAGTGATTTTTTCCTGTATATTAATCAAAGGAAGCATGCAGACAAACACCAGGATGATACAGCCGGCTGTTATTGCACAGGTGATTCCTGTGAAAATCCACGCGCCTTTTTTAGCATAATTAAACGTGTAATTGCCGGACTGCATGCGGTTTTCAATGAGTATATGTTTGTCGTCGGGATTATAGTAGTAGCCGGTTTTCCAGTATTCATCATTGTCCACATCTATTGGTGAGGTGTTGGCAGACAGCAGTTCCTTCTTTCTGTTTAAGCCCATATAAATTGGAACAATAAATCCCAAAACGGCTATTAACTGAATGAAAATATACACATAATAGGATGATGCCGGAAATATTCCGGTGATACCTGTGTATAATGCTACATAAATCCATGCGACAGCGTTTAGTCCGCTTAGGAGAAGCATTGCGATGCTTTTATATTTTTTCATAGTATTGTTGACAATCAGGTTGAGCTTTGAATCCATGCTGTATACGTGGCGCTCGCTTTTGTTTATAAAAGCATGAAATACCAGCGAAAGTGTGGATATTAAAACAGAGCACAAAAACAGCGAAATCATAAGGATATTGTAATGGGTGTCACCAAGCATAAAGTATGGTATATATGCTGCAAGCTCAGTAATTAAAAAGAGTGCGTGCCATTTATAGCTGACTGTCGTGGCACCGGCTTCTGCTGAAACGCGGGTGTCGATATAAACCTTTTTGCGTTGGGTTTCTATTATCCATCCGTTTTGTATTTTCAGAGCATACATTTTCCGGTGGGAGCTGTTTGGAATATGAATAATTCCAAAGATATATGCAAACATCCAGATAGTATATACCAGAACAAAAACGGCAATGTTAATAAAAACAATAAAGCATATCGCAATGGAGATAATCACATTGGCAATTTGAAAGTGTTTCATTTTGCATTTTCCGGTGGTGACGATTTCGGTTACTTCGGCATCTTCTTTGTGAGATGATGGAATATGTACATTGAGATACATGCCATTTTCATATTTATAGGCGTGTGTGTACGCAAATTGCATACATAGTATGATAAAAAGGTTTGTAACTATAAAGATAATAAACATGATAATTTCCATAGTCTGTCTCCTCTGCTAAGCGGTACATGGTTTCATTTGTGAATACATTTTATCACACATTGATAAAAATTCCTCACGGCTCATTCCGGTGAGACAGGCCTCAGCACTTAAAAGCTCAAGCTCTGATTCCAGCTTTTCAGTGAAATCTGTATCATCTGCGATGGATTCTGACACAAAAGCGCCGAGCCGTCTGTCTGTACGGATAAATCCCTCATTTTTCAAAATCTGATAGGCTTTATTGACCGTCATTGTGTTTACACCGGCATCGCTTGCAAGCTGGCGTACGGTTGGAAGCTTTTCACCGGTCTTTAGCTCACCTTTGCCTATTCCCTTTACAATCTGGTTTCTAAGCTGTACGTATATCGGGGTGCTGCTTGACATGTCGAGTTCTATTATCATGAGAACCTCCTGTATCTTACTGTTTATATGTGATAGCCTGCTTGAAATATATCAATTTTTATGAGCAGGCTGTAATCTGACAAAACTTTTAAGTGATATAAATGTATTATTTGTATTATATACAGTAATACAGAAAAGACATTCTGTCAACGGATGTTTTAGCATCAACTATATTGACATTTGGAATATTACAATTATGATTAAAGAGTTATAAGGTATCACAACGTAAAAGAATACATATGAGGTTATAAAATGAGCAGATTAATAGAGCAGATAAAACAAAAGGATGCCTGTGCCTTCACACATGGTGGCAAATTTCATGCAGATGATGTGTTCTCATCAGCCCTGCTTTTGTATATAAACCCTGAGATTAGCATAACAAGGGGCAACAGTTTGCCTGATGATTTTACAGGAATAGTTTTTGATATAGGGCGTGGTGAGTTTGACCATCATCAGAAGGACAGCAGAATCAGGGAAAACGGTGTGCCGTATGCGGCATTTGGCCTGCTGTGGGAGGCTGTTGGAGCGGATATTCTAGGTGAGGAGCTTGCGGTAAAATTCGATGAGTCATTTGTCCAGCCTCTCGACAACAATGACAATACAGGTGAGAAAAACGAGCTTGCAACACTTATAGGCAATTTCAACCCGTCATGGGATTATGAAGGTGGCAGCGATGAGGCTTTCTTTCAGGCGGTAAGCGTGGCAGGCATGATACTGGAAAACAAATTTGAGAGATACCGTGGCAATGAGAGAGCCGATAAGAGAGTGGAGGAGGTGCTTGCAAAGCACGATCCGGCAAGCAGGATACTTGTGCTTCCTGAGTTTATCCCATGTCAGAAGGCGCTGAGTGAGACGGATATTGCGTTTGTTATTTTTCCGTCAAACAGAGGTGGCTTTTGTATACAGCCGCAGAAAAGAGAATATTCGATGAATTACAAGTGTTCTTTTCCGGCAGAGTGGCTGGGGCTTGAAGGTGAGGAGCTGGTAAATGCTACAGGAATTTCCGGTGCGATATTCTGTCACAAGGGAGGCTTTATCATGACTGTTAAGGAGCAGGATGAAGCTGTAAAGGCATGCGAAAAGGCGCTTTCTCTTCATAAAGACAGCTCTGTGATAGTATGGTATGGCAGTAAAGTAGATACTGCAGCCATGGCATGTGACAGTCAGACAGACGAGTTGCTTATAAATGTTGCAAAAGCACGAGGAATAAAGGGTGTGCATATCTGTCATGTTGATGCAATGCCTGTTCCGCAGCTTGAATTAACAGAGCTTGACAGTGAGACAGCATATGCAGAGGTACTGATGGAGAAGCCACAGTGGAAGACATATGTAAAGGAGCAGGTGAAACGAATTTTGAAGTACAGACCGGAGGCTGTGTATGTGGAAGGAAACTCATTTGAGACATATCCGGTTATACGTGCACTCAGAAAGAAGCACATTCCTGTGCTTACGATGATTGAAAATAAAGAGAAAAAAATAATGGTAAGAATACCATGATTTATGTGCATTTTTGAAAAAATTTGGTATAATATTATGATTAAAGGGGGCAAAATACCTTTTGACCATCATATCATATTATTTAAAAGAAATATAACTATTCTACAAGTAATAATACGAGGATGCAGCAGGTATGAAGACAATCATAAAATACGAGCTTGTCATAAATAAGGCACTCAGATCTGCACTCAATTATGATACACCGGATGAGCAGATTAATGAGTTTATCAGATTTTTTGGAAAACATATCGGTTCTGACCGCATATATATATTTGAGGATTGTGATGAGAAGCATGTCACCAACAATACATATGAGTGGTGTGCGGATGGAATAGTGCCGGAGATACATGAATTGCAGAATGTCGATATGGACATAATAGGCTGGTGGTATCAGGCCTTTGGCAATGAGAAGAATATAATTATCACAGATATAGAGCAGATAAAGGATGAGCACAGGGAATCCTATAATCTGTTAAAGGCACAAAATGTAAAAAACCTGGTGGTATGTCCAATCCGCTACAAGGATGAGATAAAGGGCTTTTTCGGTTTGGATAATCCACCGGAAAGTGATACTCTCGGACTGACCACATTCCTGGATATGATAGGAACCTTGCTTATATCATTGCTTAAGCTGCGCAATTCCTTCACAAAGTCGAATAAGGAAGCGAAGCTTAGCAGCTATTCATCGCTTTCAAGCATCTATATATCCATGGCAGTGGTAAATGTGCAGACACACAGATACCATATAGTAAAGACTTTGGATGAGGTTACACACTTTTTGGGCGTGAAGCCACAGAAAGAGGGAGAGTATAAGATAGATGAGGATTTCCCGGGGCACATAAACAGTGTGATGAATGAGTTCTGTACTAAGGCACATCGCAAGGAGGCACTTGAATTTGTGGATATCACTACAGTAGAGGACAGACTTCGTGGAAAAAATACCATAGTACATGAGCTTATCGGGAAGGTATCGGGCTGGTGCCGTGAAAGGTTTATTCCTGTAGACTATGACGATGATGGCAGGCTTTGGCATGTGCTTTACTGCGTGGAGAATATTGACGAGGAAAAACGGCGTGAAAACAGACTCATGTATCTGGCTCAGACAGATCTCATGACAGGTATACGCAACCGCGGAAGCGGAGAGAATAAGATAACAGAGTATCTCGTCCGCAAACAGTGTGGTCTGTTATGCCTTTTAGACTGTGACAAGTTTAAGTCAATAAACGATACCTATGGACATGTGGTAGGTGACAAGGTGATAATAGCAATTGCTGATACTCTGCGCAAATCATGTCGTGATGATGATGTCGTGCTTCGCCTGGGCGGGGATGAGTTTGCGGTATTTATACCGGGGATGCTTGATAAAGAGCGGGCAGAAGCTTTTTTTGACAGGCTTTTTTCAAACATAGAGCATATTGATATAGCAGAGATGAATGGAAAGCATATACTGCTCAGTCTTGGTGCATGCTTTTATGACGGAATGGATTGTATCACGTTTGACCAGCTCTACAGAAGGGCAGACACCGCCATGTATGACAGCAAGAAAAAACAGGGCTACAGTGCGACAATTTTTGATGCAAAGCAATGATAGTCCGGCATATTAAATAAAAAGAGGAGAATGAAAATGCAGACAGGAAAAGCAATATCCATCCCATCAATCCTCAAGGTGGGAAATGGAACATTAAACAAAATCGGAGAGTATTTAAAGAGTGAGGAGCTGACGAGCGTAGTCATTTTTATGGGAAACGGTCTCATAGATATGTTTGGAGATGCTATAATGAAGTCCCTTGCTGATGCAGATATCACCGTGCTTGAGTACAGTGAGCTTGATACAGTTGAGATAGACGATATCATCACCCTTGCCTTTGATATACCAAACAAGGCAAAGGCAGTCGTGTCAGTGGGCGGCGGAAAGGTGATAGATGCAGGAAAATACGCAGCTTTTCTAAGAAATCTGCCATTTATCAGTGTGCCGACCTCAAGCTCAAGTGATGGTTTTTCCAGCGCCAGTGCATCACTTTTGGTGCACGGCAAGCGTACGTCGGTTCCTGCAAAGCTTGCGCATGGTATCATAGTTGATACACAGGTCATCCGCACAGCTCCTGAGAAGTTTATATATTCAGGCATCGGTGATATGGTGTCAAAAATTACAGCGCTATATGATTGGATTTTTGAGGAAAAGCACGGTGCAGGTGTGGTCAATGACTTCGCCGTGATGGTCGCTAAAAAGGCGGTCAACAGCTTTGTGCGTACACCTTATGAGAGCATAAAGGATGAGCTTTTCCTAAAGGAGCTTGTGGATTCGCTTGCCATGAGCGGCATAGCAAACGAGATAGCGGGAAGCAGTGCGCCGACCAGCGGCAGTGAGCATCTCATTTCACATGCGCTTGACAAAATTCTTGAGCATCCACAGCTTCATGGCATACAGGTCGGCATAGCAACCTATATCATGAGTGTGGTGCAGAACCACAGATATGTAAGGGTGTGCACTGTGCTCAAAAGGACAGGCTTTTTCGACTATGCGGCCACTCTTGGCATGAGAAAGCAGGATTTTCTGGATGCGATAGATATGGCGCCATCCATGAAGCCGTTCAGGCACACATATCTGCATGAGAAGGAGTACCGCGACGCGGCAAAGAAGCTTGTGCTCGAGGATGATATACTGAATAAAATACTGGTATAGAGATATGTATGAGAAGACTATAGAGCCGGTTGCGATTATGCACACCGGATTTGGAGAGAAATTTGGCATTCCGAGGCAGAGTGGCCTCGTACCTGAGGCGGCAGGGCAGATAATATTTGAACCCGAATACAGAAATCCCGATGCGCTTCGTGGAATAGAGGAGTTCACACATTTGTGGATTATATGGGGCTTTTCTGAAAACAGGGTGGAGAAATTTACACCGCTCGTCACACCACCAAGGCTTGGAGGCCGGGAAAAGAGAGGTGTTTTTGCCACGCGTTCGCCGTTTCGCCCAAACGGCATGGGACTATCCTCTGTAAGGCTTGATAAGGTTGAGTACAAAAGCAGCAAGGGCCCTATAATTCATGTGTTAGGTGTAGATATGCTTGACGGCACACCAATCTATGATATAAAGCCGTATCTGGCATATGCAGACTCACATCCTGAGGCATCAGATGGCTTTGCCGCAGAGCACAGATGGGATACGGTGCATGTTATCTGGCGCGATGAGGCACTCAAAAGCTGTATGGATGAAGATACCCGCATTACTGTGGAGCATATTCTGGCACAGGATCCAAGAGCTGCATACAACAAGGCCAGGGATTATATCTATGGCATGAGATACGGCAGATTTGATATACGCTTTGTGGCTGATTCACATGCCGGCACGATAGAGATAGTGGATGTCGTGGAGTGCATAGACGGGTATCATAAGGTGAAGTGATTTTGATTTGCATATGGCGCCACAAGAGAGTAAAATGGTAATGCATACAAAAGGACAAATGCGTCACAAATATATTTGCAAATACATATTAAATACATATAAGGAAGGTACATACAATGAAAACAGTAAAGGACTATATCAGAACTATCCCGGATTTCCCGGAGAAGGGCATCATGTTCCGCGATGTGACAAGTGTTATCCAGGATGCAGATGGATTAAAGCTTGCAATTGACGAGATGATAAAGAGGCTTGACGGACTTGATTTTGATGTGATAGCAGGAGCAGAATCAAGGGGCTTTGTTTTTGGCATGCCGATAGCATATGCGCTTCATAAACCGTTTGTCATGGTGAGAAAAGCAGGCAAGCTGCCATGTGAGACTGTATCAAAGACATATGACCTTGAGTATGGCACAGCAACAATTGAGATGCACAAGGACTCTATAAAGCCCGGTCAGAAGGTGGTTCTCGTGGATGATCTTATCGCTACAGGAGGCACAATGCAGGCAGCAGCAGAGCTTGTTGAGGAGCTTGGAGGAGAGGTTGTGAAGATGCTTTTCCTTATTGAGCTTGCAGGTCTTAATGGCAGAAAGCTTCTTAGCAAGTATGATGTGGACGCAGTTGTGTCATATGATGGCAAATAGAGCTGTTATATCTGAATGAATATATTTTATATGTTTGTGCATACTGACATTAATTAAATCTATGATTTGATGAGATTAAGAGTAAGGAGAGTCGGTATGCAGCAAAAATTGGGAAAGTGGAGTCTCCGTTTTACGGAGGCTCCTTTTATATTGGAAAGCAGTTCGGTTGTAGGTACAAAGGAGGCGGACGGACCGCTTGGAGGTCTGTTTGATATTGTAGGCAAAGATGACAGGTTTGGGCAGAACACGTGGGAAAAGGCAGAGAGCTCCATGCAGCGCGATGCACTCACAATGGCCCTTGGAAAAGCACATCTGGATGCATCCGACATGGACTATGTATTTGCAGGAGATCTGCTCGGACAGTCTATGGCCACAACATTTGGTATGGAAAACTTCCGTATTCCGTGGTTTGGAGTGTATGGAGCATGCTCCACATGCGGGGAGTCGCTCTCGCTTGCCGCGGCATTTGTGGCAGCAGGGTATGCAAGGCATGCGGTGGCAGTGACATCGAGTCACTTCGGCAGTGCCGAAAAGCAGTTTCGCTTCCCTAACCAGTATGCCAATCAAAGACCTGTGTCAGCGACGTGGACTGTCACAGGAAGTGCTGCATTTATTGTGGGCAGTGAATCAGGTGGTAATGAGATACAGGCCGGGTGTGACAATGCAGATAGTATATCAAAGAAGGTGCAGATTGAGGGGATCACGACAGGAGTTGTGGTGGATTATGGCATAAAGGACGCCATGAACATGGGCGCTGCAATGGCCCCTGCGGCCTGTGAGCTGATAGTAAATCACCTGAGTGATTTTGGAAGAGAGGCATCCTATTACGATAGGATAGTGACAGGAGATCTTGGAAGCGTCGGACAGAAGATACTGATTGACCTGTGCAGGCAAAAGGGCGTGGACATAAGCAAAAATCATGAGGACTGTGGCATGAAGATGTTTGATGCAACGAATCAGAACACAGGCTCAGGTGGTTCGGGCTGTGCATGCTCGGCAACTGTTTTGTCAGCATATTATCTGCCAAAGCTTAGAAGCGGTGAATTGAAGCGTATACTATTTGTGCCGACAGGAGCACTTCTTTCGCCTGTCAGCTTCAATGAGGGAGAGTCAGTACCGGGAATTGCACATGGTGTGGTGCTTGAAGCTGCAATTTGAAGCTGATGGCTTCACATATATAATAGTGTTAACGTGCCGTTTTTGGGGGAGGGGCTGCACGTTCAAAAAATAGAAGAAAGGCGTAAGGATATAATGGATTATGTAAAAGCATTTGTGGTGGGTGGTATAATCTGCGCCATCGTACAGATTTTAATGGAAAAAACAAAGCTCATGCCGGGCAGAATTATGGTAATGCTCGTGTGCACGGGAGCGCTTCTTGGCGCCGTCGGCATATATGGGCCATTTTCAAAGTGGGCAGGCGCCGGTGCCAACGTACCGCTTTTGGGCTTTGGCAATGTACTGTGGAAGGGTGTGAAGGAGGCAGTGGACAGCGAGGGTTTTATTGGCTTGTTTAAGGGCGGCTTTAAGGCTTGTGCGGTCGGAGTGTCGGCAGCACTAATCTTTTCGTATATCGCGGCACTCATCACGAAACCTAAGTTAAAAAGCTGATTAATTTCAGAATAATGCATAATTAACAGTAAATTGCCCATACTATCTCCAAAACGAAAAGGAGACTGATACAATGAAGAAAATGAAATATTTATTGGCACTTTGCCTGATACTCGCTGCTGCAAGCGCTTTTGCAGCCTGTGGAAATAATAGTAATGTGGCAGACACTTCAATGGTTGAAAATACACAAAGAGGTGGCTCCGTCGCCGACGATGCCGGTAAAGCCGGAAAGGATATCATAGATGGCGCCGGAAATGCCGGCAAGGATGTGATAGACGGAGCAGGCGATGCCGGAAAAGATGTGATAGACGGAGCGGGCGATGCCGGTAAGGATGTGATAGACGGCGCAGGTGATGCCGGCAAGGATGTAATAGACGGCGCAAAGGATGCCGTAGATGATGCCGGAAATGCCATAAAAAAGAGTGTTGATGGTGGAAACAACAACTAACAGCTATTTATAAAAAGAAAACAGTCACTATATATGCTTCAATGGCTGCAAAAACAAAAGCACCGACAACATCGCTGATAAAGTGCACACCTGATATCACCCGGACACAGGCAATGATAGCTGCAAGGACTGCAAGCAAAATGCCGATGAACCATAAAGGCGAGGCAGCAGGTGAGCATATTAAAACGGTAAATGCAATTATAAATGCAGAAAAAACATGCCTGCTTGGAAAAGATCTGCCGTGGGTATCCTTTGTAATGACAGGCGGCATATCAAATTTTTCGTATGGGCGTGGTCTGTTTACGATATATCTGAAAACCGATACTGCAATAAAGCCGACAAGCGGAGCAATGATTGAGAGTGCAAGCATATGACCGGCTGTAAAGCACAGATACAGCACGTATACAGGGTATGTGATAAAAACTAAATAGGTGCATATTTTATTGATTAATTCAAGCTTTCGGGCTGCCCTGTTGTTTTCACGGAATGGGGCAGTCATTTTTATGTATGTATTTTTTTTCATGATTATTTTCCATCGTTTATTTAAGAAATATTGTATTGTAACTGTCTAGAGTGGTGTCAACTGCCCTTGCGGTACTGCAGAGGTGTCATGCCATAGTGCTTTTTGAAGGCTCTGTTAAAATATGACAGGCTTTCAAATCCCACTTCACCGGAAATAGAAAGCACCGAGCTGTCTGAGCTTTGCAAAAGTCTCGCAGCCATGGTAAGGCGGTAGTCATTTAAATAGTCAACAAACGATGTGCCCATGGTCTCTTTAAAATATCTCATAAAATGAGACTCGGAAAACCCGGCTACATCAGCGATATCGGCAATGGAGATTTTGTCAGCATAATTATTTTCCACATATTTGAGCACAACCTTCATCTTATCAAGAGTCTTTTTGCTTTTTAGTGGCTTTGTCAGATTACGGCAACGGTTATCAAGCACAAAAAAGAATTCGTAGAGCTTGCTCTTTATATAAAGCTGATAGCCCTGCGGCATCGTCTTGCAAATCTCATCGCATGCATCTATTGGAGCCACGACATCCTCGTAGTATGGATACACCGGTGTAAAAACTGTCGGAACTGTGAATCTGCCGGCTAAGAGAGGTGTAAGAAAATCCTCCTTGGTGTAATCGTACTTTCCGGTAAGCAGCATCGACATGGAAAATATGATATTTTCGTACTCCATCGATTCATCCATATATTGGTCTATAGAGTGAAGCTGTCCCGGCAGTATCAGCACCAGGCTTGGCGCTGTGACATGGTACTCCTTAAAATCAACAGATATATGACCGCAGCCCTTCTTTATATAGATAAGCTCCATGTCGTCGTGCCAGTGCAGCGGAACTCCGGAAAAATCAAGAGGAATAGAGCACAGGTAGGTATTGTATGGGAACGTAAGCTCCACATGTGTTTTGTCTTCGTGATAATTTTCATATTCTAATATATTCATGATGATATTTTAGCATATTATTTATTGAAAAGCCACTAAAAATACCGAAAAATGATAGGATTGTGCAAGTTTTCGACTGTATATTGCAAGAATTGTGCAGTGTAATGGATTATACTTGATTCATCAAATGACACAAAGAAGTTAAGCACGCTAAATGAAAATTAGTTAATTTGACACATTGGCGTGTATACATGATAACAGATTTGGGAGGAAATCAAAATGGCAATCATGCAGGAAATCGAAACAAAGCTTCAGAAGGGAATCAGCGTTAGTACAGACGAGGAAGTATACTACGCATTACTTGAGCTTGTAAAAGACAAGGCAGAGAAAAAGGTTTCAAACAAAGGAAAGAAAAAGCTCTACTATATCTCAGCAGAGTTCCTTATCGGAAAGCTTTTATCAAACAACCTTATCAACTTAGGTATCTACGATGAAGTTAAAGAGACTCTTGAGAAAAACGGAAAGTCACTTGCTGAAATCGAGGAAATCGAGCTTGAGCCTTCACTTGGAAATGGAGGACTTGGACGTCTTGCAGCATGCTTCATAGATTCAATCGCAACACTCGGACTCAACGGAGACGGTGTAGGCCTCAACTACCACTACGGATTATTCAAGCAGGTATTTGAGAACAATCTCCAGAAGGAGACTCCAAACCCATGGATTACAAAGGAGAGCTGGCTTACAAAGACAGATATCACATATCCTGTAAGCTTTGGCGGATTCACAGTACAGTCAAGACTTTACGATATCGACGTAGTTGGATATAACAACCGTACAACAAAGCTTCACTTATTCGACATCGAGTCAGTTGATGAGTCAATCGTAGGCGACACAATTGATTTCGACAAGGATGATATCAAGAAGAACCTTACATTATTCTTATATCCTGATGATTCAGATGATAAAGGACGTCTCCTTCGTGTATACCAGCAGTATTTCATGGTATCAAACGCAGCAAGACTTATCATTGCAGAGGCAGAGGCAAAGGGCTCTAATTTACATGACCTTGCTGATTATGCAGCAGTTCAGATTAACGATACACATCCATCAATGGTTATTCCAGAGCTTATCCGTCTCCTTCAGGAGAAGGGCATCCTGATGGATGAGGCTATTGAGATTGTATCAAAGGTTTGTGCATACACTAATCACACAATCCTTGCAGAGGCTCTTGAAAAATGGCCAATCAGCTTCTTGGAGAAGGCTGTTCCACAGCTTATGCCAATCATCCGTGAGCTTGACAATAAGGTTCGCGCAAAGGTAGCTGACGAGAGCACATACATTATCAAGGACGGTCTTGTACACATGGCACACATGGATATTCATTTCGGATATTCTGTAAACGGTGTTGCATACCTCCACACAGAGATTTTAAAGAATACAGAGCTCAATAACTTCTACAAGTTATATCCTGAGAAGTTCAACAACAAGACAAACGGTATCACATTCCGTCGTTGGTTAATGTCTTGTAACCCGGAGCTTTCAGCATACATCACAGAGCTTATCGGTGAAGGCTGGAAGAAGGATGCAAACGAGTTAGAGAAGCTTGGCAATTTCATCAATGATGACACTGTTCTCACAAAGCTTGTTGACATCAAGAACGCAAAGAAGACAGAGCTTGCTTCTTACTTAAAGAAGACTCAGAATCTCGACGTACCTGACAATTCAATCTTTGATATCCAGGTTAAGAGACTTCACGAGTACAAGAGACAGCAGCTCAACGTGCTTTACATCATCCGTAAGTACTTTGAGATCAAGGCAGGCAAGAAGCCATCTACACCAATCACGTGCTTCTTCGGTGCAAAGGCAGCTCCTGCATATATCATTGCAAAGGATATCATCCATGCAATTCTCTGCTTACAGCAGATTATCAACAATGATCCTGAGGTAAGTCCATACCTTAAGGTATTCATGGTTGAGAACTACAATGTAACATTAGCTGAGAAATTATTCCCGGCTGCAAATATTTCAGAGCAGATTTCTCTTGCTTCTAAGGAGGCATCAGGAACAGGAAACATGAAGTTCATGCTTAACGGTGCTATTACACTTGGAACAAGTGACGGAGCAAACGTAGAGATAGCTGAGCTTGTCGGCGATGAGAACATCTATGTATTCGGTGAGGATTCACAGACTGTTATCGACAGATATGAGAGAGGCGACTACTGCTCTAAGGATTACTATGACAAGGATGCAGACTTAAAGAAGGCTGTTGACTTCCTTGTAAGTGATGAGATGATGAAGGTTGGTTCTAAGGAGAACTTAGAGAGACTTTACAACGAGCTCCTCAACAAAGACTGGTTCATGACATTCCCTGACTTTGAGGATTACTGCAAGACAAAAGAGAAGGCTTACGCTGATTATGAGGATAAGAAGGCTTGGGCTAAGAAGATGCTTGTCAACATCAGCAAGGCTGGTTTCTTCTCTTCTGACAGAACAATCAAGCAGTACAATGATGAAATCTGGCATTTAGAGGCCTAGAATTTTTCTTCCTCCTTTAAATACAAATTGGGCTTAAGAACTCCTGCGGGTGCATCCCGCGGGGGTTCTTTTTTTTGATAGAGTACGGGACGTAAGCGCAGGGGACGGCGTACACACATACTCTTGCGTTCGCTACGCTACGCTGCCAAGTGTCTGTACGGATTATGCCCGGAGTGTTTCGCAGGCTGACGAAACCGGCTTTTATGCGCCGTCCGTGGCGCATAACGCCTTGCCCCGCCGTCCATGGCGGTGCATTTCTGTGGTTCTAAGCATAATCCTACAGACACTAGGCAGCTTCGCTATGCGCTCTCGCAAGAGTACGTGTGCACGCCGTCCCCTGCGCTTACGTCCCTTACGTTGTGGCAAAATGTGTGTGGTGACGTGTGCGCACCGGTGGCCGGTGCTTACGTCTTACTATGTTGTGAAGAGATGTGAGATGATGTGTTGCACTACTTACCGATACTTATATTTTTTATGGGAAAGTGAGGTTTGTGGGCGTGGTGGGGGATACACAGTCTCGTGAGAGCGAATAGCGAAGCTGTCTAGACACTGTTGAATTATGCCCATGCAACACAGAAATGGCCCGGCATGGACGCCGGGGCAAGGAGAAATCGAGCCATGGAAGGCGAGTTTCGACGGTTTCGTCGAGCATAGAAAGCCTACAAGGCATAATTCCTACAGTATCTTGGCAGCGCAGCGTAGCACTCACGAGAGTGTATACGTCACCGGCCCTGCCTCACCGTGAACTGCGGGCCCCTAGCAGAAATGTAAGGGCGGGATTTACAAGTTTGGCAAATACATATATAATAAGGGGAAGAATATACACATGGAGAACTATTATGATAAAGAATAAATTTATGGCACTCACGCTTACCGTAGTGCTCACAGCAGGCATGCTTACCGGCTGTGGTTCCGGCGACAAGGCAAAGGACAAGGATGCGTACAGACAGTATGGCATCAACTGTATAGAAAACGGCAGCTATGATGATGCGGTCGATGCTTTTCAGAAGGCACTGGACCAGTCGGTGGGCTCAGTAGGCGCAGAGGAGCTTGACATATGTTATTATAAGGCAAAGGCACAGTATTTAAGCGGTGACGTGGATGGAGCAATTGATACATATACGGCTATTATCGACTATAATAAGGATTCTGACGCATACTATCTGAGAGGCTGTATATATTTTGCCAAGAATGATTCAGACAAGGGCTTGAAAGATTTTAAGACGGCGCTCAGTGAGAATAATGATAATTATGAGCTTTATCTTGGCGTTTATGAGACACTGTCAAAGTATGGCATGAAAGACCAGGGAAAGGAATACCTGGATAATGCATTAAAGCTTAAGGCAAAAACTGCTGATGACTATATGCAGAGAGGCCGTATATACACCATGCTCGGTGATTATGATTCAGCAATAAAGAGTCTGAAAAAGGCTATTGATGAGAAGCTTGTCAAGGCAAACTACTATATGGGTGAGGTATATCAGAAGAAGGGCGACAATGACAGCTCGCAGAAGTATTTTAAGAAATACTTAGACAGCGGTGAGGCGGATTCGTATGAGCTGATGAATATGGGACAGGCGCAGATGGACAATGGTAACTATGACACTGCGATTACTTATTTTCAGAACGCACTTGAACTTGAAAGTGTGCCGAACAAGCAGCAGATAACAAAGGCTATGATTATAGCATATGAGTATTCCGGCGATTTTGCCACAGCAAAGAGCAAAATGGAGGAATACATGAAGGATTATCCCGATGACGAGGATGCAGCAAGAGAATATCAGTTTTTGGAGACCAGATAGATTATGGCAGATACTATTAAGATAGAGGATATTGAGGAGAGAGTAGTGCTTGTCGGAGTGAGCGAGCAGGACGGTGATGATGCAGATGATTCACTTTCAGAGCTTGCGGAGCTGGTAAAGACAGCAGGTGCGACAGTTGTAGGCACACTTATCCAAAGAAGAGAAAAAATTCATCCGGGCACGTATGTCGGCACCGGCAAGGTGGCGGAGATTGCAGAGCTTGTGGAGAGTACAGGGGCAACAGGCATTGTGTGCGATGATGAGCTGAGTCCTGCACAGCAGAAAAATCTGGAGATGTACCTTGACACAAAGGTCATGGACAGGACTCTTGTCATTCTTGATATTTTTGCATCAAGAGCTACAACAAGTGAGGGTAAGATACAGGTTGAGCTTGCTCAGCTCAAGTACAGATTAAGCCGTTTGTCGGGACTGGGAAAGTCCATGTCGAGGCTTGGCGGTGGAATAGGAACAAGAGGTCCCGGAGAGAAAAAGCTTGAGGTGGACCGCCGTCTTATAAATGACAGGATAGCACAGCTTCGAAGAGAGCTGAAAGAGGTGCAGAAGCACAGAGATATCACAAGGGCAAAGCGTGAAAAAAATAAAGTACCGGTTGTTGCGATAGTAGGATATACTAACGCAGGTAAGTCCACGCTGTTAAATCACCTGACAGAGGCAGATGTGCTTGAGGAGGATAAGCTCTTTGCAACGCTTGATCCTACAACGCGCATTCTTGCGCTTGATGGCAAGCAGCAGGTGCTTTTAACTGATACGGTCGGGTTTATCAGAAAGCTGCCGCATCATCTGATAGAGGCCTTCAAGAGCACCCTTGAGGAGGCAAAGTACGCTGACATCATTTTCCATGTGGTGGACGCATCAAATATGCAGCGGGAAAAGCAGATGTTCATAACCTACCAGACATTGGATGATCTTGGTGTAAAAGACAAGAAATTTGTCACACTTTTTAATAAGCAGGATGCCCGCACAGACAACGAACCGCTGCATGATTTCAGGGCAGATTATACTCTTAACATTTCAGCGGCAAAGGATCTGGGATTAGATGAGGTAAAATCTCTTTTAGAGGAGATATTAAGAGAGAACAAGGTATATATTGAGAGAATTATCCCATATGATAAGGCAGGCGTGATACAGCTCATCAGAAAACAGGGCGAGCTTGTGTCAGAGGAATATGTGGCTGATGGGATACAGATAAAGGCATATGTGCCGATGGAGGTGTACGGCAGGCTCGATTAGGGTGCTGCTTCGCTATATCATTATAATAAGCGAGGAATTTAAAATGTCGAAAACGCGTTCAATCCGCTGGGACAAGCTGGACAACACAGCAAATCTGTTCCCTAGTATAGCGGGGGAGAGCATGACAAATGTATATAGGATCTCAGTCACCTTAACTGATGAGATTGACAGTGAAAAGCTGCAGGAGGCACTGGATATAGTACTTCCGAAGTTTGGTCTGTTTAATGTGAGACTCAGGATGGGAGTATTCTGGAACTATTTTGAGGAAAATGGCAAAAAGGCACCAAAGGTGCATGAGGAAAATACATTTCCGTGCAGATTTATAAGACCGAACAAGAATCACAGCTATCTTTTCAGGGTGACATACTACAAGAACAGAATAAATCTTGAGGTATTTCATGTGCTGACAGATGGCATGGGCGGCATAAATTTCCTTAGGGAGCTCACCTACCAGTATCTGCGTCTCACACATCCGGAGATTGCAAAGCTAAAGGGCGATTCATTGACGCAGGGCACATCCTTAAATAGAGAGGACAGCTTTGTAAAGAACTACAAATCAAGTAAGCCAAGTGGCTTTAACAGGCAGAAAGCGTATCTTTTAAAGCTGGAAAAGGTACCCGATGGAGAGTTTGGGCTGATACATGGTATGATGCCTGTATCACAGCTGAAGCAGGTCTGCCACTGCTATGGAGTTTCCATAAATGATTATCTGGTAGCTTGCTTTGTGTGGAGTGTGTATCAGGAGTGTTTTCACGGCATGCCAAACGATATGCCTGTCAGGGTTGCAGTTCCTGTGAATCTTCGTCCTTATTTTGACTCCGTGACCACAAAGAACTTTTTTGTCATGATATCTGCTGAGTTCAGACCGCAAAACAGCTCCTACACATTTGAGGAGGTGCTTAAAATAGTGACGGATTCCATCAATTCACAGATTTCGAAGGAGCATCTGGAGGATCTTTTCTCATACAGTGTGTCAAATCAGAAAAATATCCTGATGAGACCGGTGCCTCTTTTTATAAAAAATCTGGCAATGAAGGCGGTCTATACGCAGTCGGCACTGGCGAATACCACCACTATCACCAATATTGGAAATATAAAGGTGGAGCCGGAATACGAGCCGTATATAACAGGCTTTTATTCCTTTATACCAATGTCCAAGGGACAGCCTATGAAAGGCACCATATGCTCCTACAAGGACACGCTGGTGTTTACTTTTTCATCTATTCTGGCCGATACGATGATTCAGAGAAGCTTTTTTAAGAAGCTTGTAAATGACGGAGTGGAAGTGACAATTGAGACAAATGGAGAGTATTATGACTAAATGCATGAAATGCGGTGTGTATATTGCAGACAATACAGATAAATGCCCACTCTGCCAGCAGGTTGTGGCACCGGTTGAACTGTCATCGGACAATCATCAGGGCACTGAAGGGGTTTTTGAACAGCATAATGATGTGCCGGATAAGTGCGTAAACGATACAGATAGTGCAGCAAAGAGGGCAGATAGTACAGCAAGCCATGACAACGGTACGAGATATCCTGACGTCAAGGGCGCATCAAGAAAATACAGATTACTGGAAAATATCATATTGTTTCTGTCTATAGTAGGACAGATTGTGCTGACAACTGTTGATTACATGACAGACAATGAGATAAACTGGAGCTTTATAGTGCTTCTTGTTGTAATCTATGCGAATGTGACGCTGCGTCTGGCAATAGTCGGAAGAAACGGATATATTTTTAAAATTGTAAGTACATTTGTGTTCACGGTGCTGTTTCTCGAGGGCATAGACCTGCTCACAGGAGCCAGTGGCTGGGCACTTACATTTGTTTTCCCAAGTGCCATACTGGCGATGGTTCTTGCAACAATTATACTTATGATAGTAAACATAAGAAACTGGCAGAGCTACATGATGATGCAGCTTTTTCTTGTGCTGATGAGCGTGATTGCGATGATACTTGTGGCAGTAAAGGTCATATGGTTCCCATATCTGGCAATGGGAGCGATGGGCGCATCGCTGTTTTTGTTTCTCGGAACACTGATTATCGGTGACAAAAGAGCCAGAACAGAGCTGAAACGGAGATTTCATATATGATAGGCTTTCATGGAATAGGAAATTCGCATATGTTTGAGGATGAGGAGATGGGAAACTACCATCCGGAAATTGAAAACGGCGATAGTAATGGTGATAATGAAACTGGAATAATAGGAGCTTTGGGTAATAAGCTTGAAAAGACATTTAAGAACTCATTCTCTGTCATGAAAAGTGAGCATGCGGAAAAAGTCCATAGCAATGCAGCTGTGGCAGATGAAGAAGTCAGTATACAGGGCAAAATCCTTGCAAATCTGATGGGACATATCACAAATGACCTTGCAATCGGCAAAAAAATAAAATCCGGAGAGCTCAGGAAGCGCATGAAGGAACCTGCATGGCTTGTTCCGGACTGCTTTGTAACAGAGGATATAGATATGGGCGGTTTCACTATGAAGCTTTTATCCTCAAAGGAAAACCCAAATACAGAGCGTGTGATACTGCAGCTGCATGGTGGTGGATATATGGGGGCAGTGCGCAATGCATACTATGTATTTGCAGGCCTTTATAATGAGGTAAGTGAGGGCTGCTCAGTGCTCACGCCTGACTATCGCGTGGCGCCGGAACACCCGTATCCGGCAGCACTTGAGGATGCTATAGCCTGCTATAAATGGCTCTTGTCACAGGGCTGGTTTGGTTCGCAGATTGTGCTGGCAGGAGACTCAGCGGGAGGAGGTCTTGCAATGTGCCTCACCATGTATCTTCGTGACCACGACATGCCGCTTCCGGCAGGAATAGTAGCCATGTCACCATGGACCGATCTCACAGCAGGAGGAGAATCCTACGAGACAAACTATGAAAAGGACCCACTGTTTGGAAACACAAGGGACAGTCTAATCTACGTGAATGACTATCCCGGTGACCACGATAAAATGGATCCGTACATATCGCCACTGTTTGGTGATTTCAGAGGCTTTCCTCCAATGCTCATACAGGCTGGCTCGATAGAGATGCTTTTATCTGACTCGGTCGATGCCGCTGCAAAGGCAAGAAACCAGGGCGTTAAGGTGCGCCTGTCAGTGTATGAGGGGATGTTTCATGTGTTCCAGATGGGATACCTCAATTTCCCGGAGTCCAAACGTGCATGGGCGGAGGTCAAGCGTTTCCTAAAGGTGATTAAAGATGAAGAATAGAGGAGAAGCAGATAATGATTACCGGAGAATTAAGAAATAAAATAGATAAAATATGGGAAACATTCTGGACAGGTGGCATCACAAATCCATTAGATGTTATAGAACAGTTTACATATTTACTCTTTATAAAGCAGCTTGACGAAGTTGAGACAACAAAAGAAAACGAGGCAAATTTTCTCGGTGTAGACTATGAGTCTATGTTTCCGGGTGAATGTCAGAAATACCGCTGGAGCAAATTCAAAAATCTCGGTTCAGCAGAGGAAATGTATGAGCTTGTCTTAAATGGTGTATTTCCGTTTATAAAGAATCTGCATCAGGACGGGGATTCGGCCTATGCCAGATATATGGGAGATGCCATATTCAAGATTCCTACCGCGGCAATGCTGTCAAAAATAGTCGATGGAATAGATAAGCTTGAGCTGGGAGATGAAGATTCTAAGGGAGATTTATACGAGTATCTTCTCTCAAAGGTTGCAACAGCCGGAACTAATGGACAGTTCAGAACACCGCGACACATTATAAAAATGATGGTCGAGCTTGTAAAACCGGCACCGGATGATACAATAATTGATCCGGCAATGGGAAGTGCAGGCTTTCTGATAGAAGCACAGAGTTATCTAAGAGAAAACCATCCGGAGCTTTTCCTTCATCAGGAGAGCCTTGAGCATTTCAATAACACTATGTTTTATGGTAACGATATGGACAGAACCATGCTTCGAATCGGAGCTATGAATATGCTGCTTCATGGTGTGGAAAATCCTAATATTTCGTACAGAGACAGTCTTTCAGAGCAGAATACGGATGATGAAAAATACAGCTTAGTTCTGGCAAATCCGCCGTTTAAGGGAAGTCTGGACTATGAGGCGGTTTCAGCAGATTTGCTTAAAGTGACAAAGACGAAGAAAACAGAGCTGCTTTTCTTAGCACTATTTTTGCGTATACTCAAAAAAGGTGGCAGAGCGGCAGTGATTGTTCCTGATGGAGTATTGTTTGGCAGCAGTAAAGCACATAAACAAATCAGAAAAGAAATCATAGAAAACAATAAGCTTGACGCAGTCATATCAATGCCAAGTGGAGTGTTTAAGCCATACGCAGGAGTGTCAACAGCAATCCTTATTTTTACAAAAACAGGCTCAAGTGATACCGACAAAGTATGGTTTTATGATATGAAGGCTGATGGATTAAGCCTTGATGACAAACGTCAGGAAATCGCAGACAATGATATCCCGGATATTATTGAGAGATTCAATCATCTTGAGGCTGAGATTGACAGAAAAAGAACTGATCAGAGCTTCTTTGTTCCGGTTGATGAGATTGTGTCTAATGACTATGACCTTTCAATCAATAAGTACAAGGAAATAGTCTATGAGGCTGTGCAATATGAGCCAACCGATGTGATAATAGGAAAGATTGACGCTCTGGAAAGTGAGATACAGGGTGAACTGGCAGAGCTTAAGAAACTGTTGGATGTGTAAAAGCAAATTCGTGTTTGAGGGGATCTTGGATAAATAGAATATATGTTTGACACAAAGGCGATTAGATGTTAATATAGTATAAAAGAAGTGCTACCGATAGACGGTTAGCCTGATATATGTATTGATTAAAAATAACCGCCACAGTTTACCAGACCAGGGCGGTTATTTTTGTGTCTTGGAATCATGCTTTCCATGCATGTAACCAAGACTGTAAAAAGTCGCACACAATGCAAGCACTGCAATAAGGTCACTAATGGTCAGCATAAGCACAAACCTCCTTGATAGATTTCCATATAGGATTTCTATGTAAACAGAGCTAAAACTCTCTGGTGGAGGCCAACCGCCTACCGTGTTGGGTAGCACCAAATATATTATAACAAACATATGTTCTAAAAACAAGACGGAATTGAATATTTCGATTAAAAATATTATAGTGATATATATGCAGGAGTGATGCAGATGAGAGTAAAACTTAAGGATATATTTGATTTACAAATGGGAAAAACTCCATCTAGAAGTAATTTAGAGTATTGGAATACAACAGACTATAAGTGGATATCAATAGCAGATTTAACAAAAACAAGTAAATATATATTTGAAACGAAAGAATATCTTTCAAAGAGTGCTATTAAGGACAGTGGAATTAAAGTCATTCCAGCTAATACTGTGGTAATGAGTTTTAAATTATCAATTGGTAAAACAGCAATAACAAAAGAAGATATGTATTCAAATGAAGCAATAATGGCTTTCAAGGATAAACATGTGATTAATATTATACCAGAGTATATATTTTATTTGTTTAAATACAAAAATTGGGAAGAATGTAGTAATAAGGCTGTTATGGGAAAAACCTTAAATAAGGCTACTTTATCTGAGATTGAGGTTGAAATTTGCTCTATAGAAAAGCAAAGACAAATAGTTAATATTCTTGATAAAATAATGTCTGCTGTAGATGGCAGAAAGCAAGAATTACAGCTATTAGATGAGTTAATCAAGGCCCGATTTGTCGAGATGTTTGGTGATCCAGTTAAGAATCCAAAAGGTTGGGAAGTTGTAACTATTGGAGATATTGTTACAGAAGTAAGGTATGGAACAAGTAAGCCAGCTGTGGAAGGTGGAAAGTATCCATATTTACGAATGAATAATCTTACTGCTGATGGTCATTTGGATTTAAATGACTTAAAATATATTGATATTCCAGATGATGAGATAGAAAAATGTGTTGTTAGAAAAGGAGATGTGCTCTTTAACAGAACTAATAGCATAGAACTAGTTGGAAAGACTGTAGTATTTGATTTGCAAGAGGATATGATTATTGCGGGTTATATTATTCGTGTAAGACTTAATAAAAGATTATTGCCAGAGATTCTTTCGCAATATATGAATCTTGAAGCTTTAAAAGATATATTGAGGTCTATGGCGAAAGGTGCAGTTAACCAGGCAAATATAAATGCTCAAGAGTTACAGAGTATAAAGGTTTATATACCTGACATGGAATTGCAAAAACAGTTTATTGAGATGAAGAACCAAGTCGACAAATCAAAATTTGATACTATGACCTTCGCTCCAATATATGCTATAATAAACCTATATTTACACACTTATTTTTATCAGGGAAGGAGATGAGCATGCATGACTGAATCACTTAAACTACCGGTGGGAATAGAGAATTTTGAGGAAATCCGTTCAGACGGATATTACTATGTCGATAAGACAAAGCTTATTGAACAGTTGGTTGACAGCCGGGGAAAAGTCAACCTTTTTACCAGACCGCGTCGTTTTGGCAAGACTCTAAACATGAGTATGCTCAAATCTTTCTTTGAAATTGGAGCAGCTTCTGAATTATTTGATGGTCTTTATATATCGCACAACAAAAAACTGTGTGATGATAATATGGGCAAGTATCCTGTGATATTTCTATCTTTAAAAAATGTGGAAGGACTCGATTTTCAAGCTGCAAAGTATCAGATGATAGAGATAATTGCAAAGGAAGCTAAGAGATTTGTATATTTGAAGAATAGTGACAGGCTGGACATTGACGATAAGTCGGCGTATGCTTCTTTAATTCGATTAGAGGATGGCAGATATGAAATGAGAGATGAGGCACTGTATGCTTCGCTTCAAACTTTATCTGAGCTGTTATATAAGCATCATTGCAGAAAAACGGTTATTTTAATAGATGAATATGATGTTCCACTGGATAAGGCATTTCAAAATGGCTATTATAAAGAGATGGTTTCTTTGATACGTGCCATATTCGGAAAAGCATTAAAGACAAATGAGGCATTGGATTTTGCTGTCTTAACAGGTTGTCTTCGCGTTTCAAAAGAAAGTATTTTTACAGGATTGAATAATTTCAAGATTTTATCTATTACTGATACAAGATTTGATGAACACTTTGGATTTACGGATGATGAAGTAGAGCGTTTGCTGGCATTTTATCATGTGGAAAACAGGTTCGCGGAGACAAAGGAATGGTATGATGGTTATCATTTCGGAAATGTCGATGTATACTGTCCGTGGGATGTAATCAATCATGTTGACCGAATAAAAGATGATCCAATGGCTGGACCGGAAGCGTATTGGATTAATACAAGCGGAAATGAGCTTGTTAAGAGGTTTATAGATAAGGCTGGTAAGACAACCAGAGATGAAATTGAGCGTTTGATCGCGGGAGAAGCTATAGACAAGCAAATCCGTCTGGATATGACCTATGACGAAATAGACAATAATATTGATAATCTATGGAGTGTTCTGTTTACAACAGGTTATCTGACATATACAAAGATAAGTGAGGACAAAAAATATAGCCTTGTAATTCCGAACAAGGAGATTAAAGAAGTATTTAAGCTGCAGATACAGGAGTGGTTCAGGAATAAAATATTTTCCAATACCGAGCAGTTGCAGGACTTTTGGAAGGCTTTCAAAGATGGAAATACACAGATAATGGAAATGTATTTAAACAAGGTGCTCAGTAATTCGGTGAGCGTTTTTGACACAAGAGCGCGAAATGATGAAAAGGAAAGCTCCTATCATAATCTGCTTATTGGTATTTTGAGCGGCAATGAGGACTGGCTGGTAAAGTCAAATGTTGAGGCAGGAGAGGGCTTTGCAGATATTATTGTGGAGACAGATGATCCGGATGAAGGAATTATTGCAGAGCTTAAATACACAAAAGATTTTAAAGCTATGGAAAAATCCTGTGAAAAGGCTCTGAAACAGATAAAGGATAGAAGATATCAGGAATATCTGTTAAATGATGATCGACAGAATATCATGTATTATGGAATTACATTTTGCAGAAAAAGATGCAAAGTGCTTGTAGAAAGATAAAAGGGGTGATTACATGGAAACTAATTTTGATTACCTTTTAAAGAAAGAAGAATACGCAGATTTTGCAAAACAGGCAGTTGAAGCAGAAAAAAGTTTATCCATTTCACCGGCCACTTGTGCCATTTTGTCGAGACGTGCACTTGAGCTTGCAGTGAGGTTTGTTTTCTCATATGACGCGGAGCTTTCGCTTCCGTACAGAGATAATGTATCGAGTCTTATTCATGAGCCAACGTTTAGAAGGATAATTGAGCCAAGGCTGTTTCCAATGCTCAAATATACCATTCATCTGGGAAATGTTGCAGTTCATACCAACAACAATATAGGCAGGGATGAAGCAATAATAGCGCTTCGTGATTTGTTTGAGTTTTGCGATTGGATTGATTATTCATATTCGAGGGAATACGATGAGAAGACATATGATGAGTCGATTCTTGCAAGCGGTAATGAAAAGCGTATAAAGGCTGATGAGCTCATGAAGCTGTATGAGGGCTTAAGCAGTAAGGATAAAAAGCTCGAGAGCGTATTGAAGGAGAATGAAGAGCTCCGCGAGCAGATGACAAAGAAGCGTAGTCAGAATGTAAAGACAAGGGAGTTCCATGTAGATACGATAAGTGAGGCAGAAACCCGCAAGAGATATATAGATGTTGCCTTAAAGGAGGCAGGATGGGTTATTGGCAGAAATGTCACGGAGGAGGAGCCGGTTACAGGAATGCCAAACAGCACAGGAACAGGGTATGTGGATTATGTTCTTTGGGGAAAGGATAATCTTCCACTTGCTGTAGTGGAGGCTAAAAAGGCTTCTGTGGATGCTATGGTAGGAAGCCAGCAGGCGAAGCTGTATGCTGACTGTTTGCAGAATAAATACAATAGACGCCCTCTTATTTTCATAACAAATGGATTTGAATTTTTCTATACGAATGATTATATGGGATATCCAAGGCGTGAGGTTTCAGGCTTTTTCACACAGGAAGAGCTGCAGCTTGAGATGGATGGACGCACTTCAAGGATTCCGCTTGAAAATATACGGATAAGCGATGATATTACCAACAGACCGTATCAGAAAGAGGCTGTAACCGCAGTCTGTGATGCCATCACAAATAAGCACCGCAAGATGCTTATAGTGCAGGCCACAGGTTCAGGAAAGACAAGAGTGAGCATTAGTATTGTTGATGTATTAAGGCGTCACAATTATGTGAAAAATATTCTGTTCCTCGCAGACAGAAAAGCTCTTGTGAAGCAGGCAAAAAACAATTATACGAATCTGCTTCCTGATTTATCATGCTGTAATCTGCTTGACAATAAAGACGACCCTGAGTCATGCAGGATGATTTTTTCTACATATCCGACGATGATGAATGCCATAGATGAGAGGAAAAACAAATATGGTGAGAAGCTCTTTAGTCCGGGGCATTTTCAGCTCATAATCTGCGATGAAGTACACCGCAGCATTTACAAAAAATATCAGGAAATATTTGAGTATTTTGATGCGATGTTACTTGGTATGACTGCCACTCCAAAAAATGAAATCGACAAAAACACATATGGAGTCTTTGACCTTGAAAGAGGAGTTCCGACATTTGCGTATGAGCTTGAAAAAGCGGTGGAAGAGGGCTATCTGGTCAATTATTCTACACTGGAATATAAGTCAAAAATAATGGAAAGCGGTATTCACTATGATGAGCTGTCAGATGAGGAAAAAGAAGAGTATGAGGATACATTTTCTGATGATGACACTGTAGGTGATGATATATCAGGAGAGGCCGTAAATACATGGCTTTTTAACGCGGATACAATTGATAAGGTTTTAAGAGAGCTTATGGAAAAGGGCTTAAAAATTGAGGGTGGAGACAAGCTTGGCAAGACAATAATTTTTGCCAAAAACTCTTTGCATGCGCAGGCAATAGTCAAGCGTTTCAATAAGCTTTTTCCGGAATATGGAGGAGACTTCATAAAGCGGATAGATTATAGTATAAAGTACAGTGATTCATTGATAGATGAGTTTAGCACAAGTGATAAAATGCCACAGATAGCAGTATCTGTTGATATGCTCGACACAGGAATAGATATTCCGGAGATTTTGAATCTTGTATTTTTTAAGAAGGTAAAAAGCTATGCCAAGTTCTGGCAGATGATTGGAAGGGGAACCAGGCTTTGCCCTAATCTGCTTGGAGAGGGTATGGACAAAGAAAGATTTCTTATATTTGATTTCTGTAACAATTTTGAATATTTCCGCGTGAACAAAAATGGAGCGGAGAATGGTATAACAGAATCACTCAATGAGAAAATATATAACACAAAAGCCCAGATTGTCAGAGAGCTTCAGGCACCGGTATACAGTGGTGATGAGATATACGCAGATTACAGAAAAAGTCTTGTGGATGATTTAAAGGAAGATGTAATTAGCTTAAATGACGATAGCTTTATGGTGAAAAGACATCTGCGTTATGTAGAGTTTTTCAGGGCTTCATCATCGTGGGATAATCTTGAGACAATAGAGATTTCGGATATCAGGGAGCATATTGCACCTCTTATCAGGCCTAAAAAGGAAGATGAGCTGGCACGAAGATTTGACTATCTGGTATACAGTATAGATCTTGGACTGCTGCAAAGCAAAAGCATACAAAGTCCGGTGAATATAGTGGTTCAGACCGCAGAAAAGCTGTCTGCCAAATACTCAATCCCACAGGTGGAAAAGAAAAAGGAGATTATCGAAAAGGTCCAGACAAATGAATTTTGGGATAAAGTCACTATAATAGAGCTTGATACAGTAAGAGAAGCTTTAAGAGGTCTGTTGCAGTACCTTGACAGACAGGTACGGCCAATATACTATACAAATTTCACGGACTCTATAACAGATGGTACACCGGGTGAACCTTTATATGGCGGAAATGACTTGAAAAATTATCGTAAAAAAGTCGAATTTTACCTGAAAGAGCATAGTGACAAATTGTCAGTGTATAAGCTGAAAAACAACAAAAAGCTGACAGAAACGGATCTAAGGGAATTGGAACGAATTCTGTGGACTGAGCTTGGTTCAAAGGAAGATTATATAAAGGAATACGGAGAGACACCGATAGGCAGATTAGTACGAAAAATAGTCGGTGTAGATAGAGCGGCAGTAAACGAAGCCTTCAGTTGTTTTATGTCAGAAGAGCGCTTGAACATAAATCAGATGAGATTCGTAAATCTGATAGTGGACTATATAGTAGCAAATGGAAATATCGAAGATAATAAAGTATTGATGGGTGAACCATTTAAATCAGTTGGAAGTATCACAACTCTTTTCAAAGATGATATGAGTACCGCAAAACAGATAATGGAGATAGTGAACCAGATAAAGCGTAACTCCGAAGAAATTGCCTGATGTATAGCGAAGCTGTTTAGATACTGTAGATTTATGCACATGAAACACAGAAAATGGAAGAGGATGTGAAAAAACTCAATCGAGTTTTTTCACATCCCCTTTTTTTGAGCTTATATATTAGCATCTCCTGCAGACAGGTTGTGGAAGCATAATAAATTTGCAAAAATTATATTTAATTCTATAAAGCACTTGACATAGTTACTAAGAGTTACTATAATAAGCACATAAAGTAAATATAAGAAACGCAGAAAGTAATTATAGGAGTTAAACACATGAATAAAGTAGATGTAAATGGATTAACAGAACGGGAGTTTTTAGCAGAATATAAGCCGGGCGATTATGACAGACCATCGGTTACAGTTGATATGATGGTGCTTCGTATGAAGGAAGACTTAAGCTGTATGCAGGTGCTTCTGATAAAGAGAAAGGCTCATCCGGATATAGACAAATGGGCGCTTCCAGGCGGATTTATTAACATAAAGGAATCAGCATATGAAGCAGCGTGCAGGGAGCTTAAAGAGGAAACAGGTCTTACAGACATTTATCTTGAGCAGCTCTATACCATGAGCCAGCCGGACAGGGACCCTCGTATGAGAATTATTGATATTGCATACATTGCACTGCTTCCATATGGATATGAGCAGTCTGCCGTTGCGGGTGATGACGCAAAGGATGCCAGATGGTTCGATGTGAAATTTGCAGATGAAAAACTTGAGTTTGCAAACGACTTGATTAAAATTGAATACTCCCTCAGGTCTGAGAAATTTAAAAATGGTGTAATCACAGTGGAAAACTTTGTTCCGGTCAGCGTATCAGACGAAAAGCTTGCTTTTGACCATGACCAGATTATACTGGAAGGACTTATGAGGATAAGGAATAAGGCTGAGTATACAGGCATTATGTTTAACCTTGTGCCGCGTGAGTTTACCATTCCGGACCTGCTTAAGGTGTTTGAGGTTCTTTCAGGAAAGGAAGTTCATCCAAAGGTGTTCCGTGAGAAGATTGCAGGACAGCTTGTTTCACTTGACAGGTCGCAGAGACCTATTGTCGGAAGAAAACCGGCTGCTGTGTACAGATATGTTGACCTTAACATGGATGAACGTAAACTGGTTAAAGTGCATAAGAAATATAAAAACGGTGTGATACTCACAAGGGCACAGCCATTCCATAACGGACACCTGAACATGATAAAACAGGCCGCATCGGAGTGCGAAAATCTGCTTGTTGTGATAGGCAGTGCAAACAAAAGCTATACAAAGAGAAATCCGTTTCCAATCGAATACAGAAAAAGACTTGTTGAAAACGTACTGCAGGAAGAGGATTTAAGCGGTGCAGATGTAAAGGTTATGACATTATCAGACTGGAGCATGGAGGATGCAGCTCAATATGTAAAGGAATGGGGTTCTTTCTTCTATTACAACATAGCTAATGAAATTGGAGAGAAAAGCTTTACATTCTATTACAACGACGACCCGAAGATTGCGGAAAACTGGTTTACAGATGATATTTTAAAGAATGTGACCATCAGAAACCTTGGCAGAAGCGATATTGAGATTTCAAGTACAATGATCAGAGATTTGCTGTATAAGAAAGATTATGACAAAGTCAGGGATCTGGTTCCGCGATGGATGTGGAAGGATTTAAAGCAGCTTGGAAAAATCCTTATGGATGCAACAAATGATGATTATATGATGTAGGAGGAAATGATTATGGCAAAGAAAATTTTAGTAGTAGTGGATGCACAGAATGACTTTATTACAGGAGTTCTTGGAAACAAGGAGTGTAACGTGGCAACAAATGTTATTGCAGATGAAATCAGGTCAGGAAAATATGATGACGTGATATTCACAAGGGATACGCATGATGAAAACTATCTGAATACTCAGGAGGGAAGAAAGCTTCCGGTAGCTCACTGTATTAAAGGGACAAACGGATGGGAAGTAGACGCTCGTCTTAAAGCAGCAATGAAGGAGCGTGGAGTTGACTGTGATGATATGACTTATATTGACAAGCCGACGTTTGGCAGCAAAGAGCTTGGCGAACTGCTTGCGGGATATGACAACAGCGATACAGAGATTTATTTCTGCGGATTCTGCACGGGAATATGCGTAATCAGCAACGTAGCGATTGCAAAGACGTTCTGTAAAGATGCAGAGGTGTCAGTGATAGAAAATGCCTGTGCCTGCGTAACGCCTGAAAGTCATAAGACAGCAATAGAAGCAATGAAAATGATTCAGGTCAATATTATATAGAAAGCCATTTATTAAAAATGTTTCTGACATACTAATAGTGTAAGAAATGGGAGGAGAATATTATGAAATTAAACCAGATAATCACAAGTCTTTTAGAGACTGATATGTATAAATTCAGCATGGGTCAGACAATATTCCATCAGTTTACGGATTACAAGACCACATGGACATTCAAGTGCAGAAATGAAGATGTGCATTTTACACAGAAAATGGTGCAGGAGATAACAGAACAGATTAAGGCTTTCTGTAAGCTTCGGTTTACAGAGGATGAGCTTGCATATCTTGACAATATCAAATGGATCAAAGGCTCTTATGTTGATTTTCTTCGTCTCTGGCAGCCGCGTTTTGAGGATTTTGAGATAGGAACAGATGCACCTTGTGGCTTGTCTATCGAGGCAAAAGGAACATGGCTTAACACTTCAATGTATGAGATTCCGACACTTGCCATTGTAAATGAAGTGTATTTCAGAATGGCATATGACTATGATAAGCTGCTTGACAGCTTTAAGAAGCGTTTGGATGCAAAGTATGAGAATTTAAAGAACGGACACTGGTACGCGGGTACATTCTCAGAGTTTGGTCTCAGAAGAAGACTTTCTGCTGAAGCGCAGGAGCTTGCAGTGCAGAAGTTCGCACATTTAAACGACACCCTGCACAGTTCATCAAAGTTTGTCGGCACATCAAATGTGTATCTTGCAAAGAAGTACGGACTTACACCTGTAGGCACCATGGCTCATGAGTGGATTATGTGCACAGGACAGGGCAATCACAGGCACAATCCGGCATATTCAAACTGGTATGCTCTCGATGCATGGATCAAGGAGTATGGAGTATTAAACGGTATTGCGCTTACTGACACAATCACAACAGACTGTTTCCTGCGTGATTTCCAGCTGACCTATGCGACACTTTTCTCAGGAGTGCGTCATGACAGCGGAGACCCGTATGAGTGGGGTGAAAAGATGATTGCTCATTACAAGAGCCTTGGAATTGACCCAAAAACAAAGACACTTTTATTCAGCGACAGTCTTGATTTTGAGCGTGCTGACAAGCTCTACAGACATTTCTGCAAGGAAACAAATGTAGCTTTCGGTATTGGCACATACTTAAGCAATGATACAGATGTTCCTGCACTCAATATTGTCATGAAAACCACAATATGCAATGGTATGGATGTAGCGAAGATTTCTGATACACCCGGCAAGGGGATGTGCAAAAATCCGGATTATGTGGATTACTTAAACCGCTGCATTGATTACAGGATGAAAAATGACCGCTAGGAGGAAATGTCATGAATACAGGATTTTACCGTGTTGCCGCATCGTCCCCTGAGATTTATCTCGGGGACTGCGTGAACAATGCTGACAATATCATACACATTGCAGAGTCACTTGCAAAAAAGGATGTGCAGCTTGTGGTTTTTCCGGAGCTGTGTATTACGGGATATAGCTGTGCAGACATGTTTTTGAGAAAAGAACTGCTCGCGCAGGCTCAGCAAGAACTGGACAGGATTAAAACAGCATTGCAGGATTTAAGCATCCTTGTATGCGTGGGACTGCCGATAGAAGATGAAGCTGGCAGACTTTTCAACTGTGCTGCATATGTACACAGCGGAGAAATTGTTGGAATTGTGCCAAAAACATATATTCCCAACTATGGTGAATTTTATGAGAAACGCTGGTTTACAAGCGCAGACAAGAGATTATCAGATGAGATTACTTTAAATTATGTCGCAAACAGGCCAACAGTACCTTTTTCTCCGAATATTATTATCAAGGATCTGAGAGGCGCAATTGTCGGTACTGAGATTTGTGAAGATTTATGGGTAAGTGCGCCTCCGAGCGGGGAGCTTTGCAAAGCCGGTGCAAATATCATTATAAATCCATCAGCAAGCAATGACGTAATCGGAAAAAGAGAATACAGGCGCAGTCTTGTGGCGATGCAGTCAGGAAGATGCCGTGCCGGATACGTGTATGCGTCAAGCGGTGCAGGAGAGAGCAGCACGGATCTGGTATTTTCCGGCCACTGCATCATAGCTGATAATGGCAGAATAGCTGGTGAGACGTCAGATTATTCAAAACGTATGAATAAAAAGGTATCAGAAGATGATGTGATGAGCTCTGGTTTTGTGATAAGTGAGATAGATATTGATCGCTGCATGAATGACCGCCACAGATACAACAGCGATTCATGGGCTGATGTGCCGGATGTGATAAAAGTAATTTTAAATGGTGAAAACCGGATGAAGGATTATCAAATATGGCCAAAGAAAGTTAATCCGTATCCGTTTGTACCAAGTGATAAAAACAACCGAAAAAACCGCTGCATGGAGATTTTGTCGCTTCAGGCAAAAGGTCTGGAACAGAGACTCATATCCACCGGAATAAAAAATGTTGTTCTTGGAATATCCGGCGGTCTGGACAGCACACTTGCACTTTTGGTATGCTGTGATGCATTTGAAGCACTTGGCATTCCGAAGAGAAATATCTATGGTATTACAATGCCAGGATTTGGAACTACATCTACTACAAAGACAATTGCTGACAGGCTTATGGAAGAATTTGGAGTGACAGCCGTGGAAGTTAATATTGAGGCTGCATGCAGACAGCACATGAAGGATATAGGACATCCGGATGATGTTTTTGACGTGACATATGAAAACATTCAGGCCAGAGAGCGTACGCAAGTATTATTCGATTATGCAAACATGGTAGACGGACTTGTAATCGGTACAGGTGATATGTCAGAGCTTGCACTTGGCTGGTGCACCTACAACGGTGACCATATGAGCAATTATGCCGTGAACTGCAGTGTACCAAAGACACTTGTTAAATACATTGTACAGGCTTATGCCAGCGAGTGCGCGTCAACGGATGAAATGAAAAATGTGCTTTGCGAAATAGCAGACCTGCCTATTTCTCCTGAACTACTGCCGCCGGATAAAGACGGTAACATAGCACAGAAAACAGAGGAGAGCATCGGCAAATATGACCTTCATGACTTCTTCCTTTATCATTTTCTGCGTAATGGAGAAAGCCGGGATCGGATATTAAAACTTGCAGAGATTGCTTTTGCAAATGTAAGTAAGGGTGAAATAGAAAAGACTCTGGAAACATTCTTTACGCGTTTCAGGCAGCAGCAGTTTAAGCGTTCATGCATACCTGACGGACCAAAGGTGGGAACTGTTTCATTATCTCCTAGAGGTGATCTGAGAATGCCAAGCGATATGGTGGAATTGTATTAGGCCGAAGTGCAAAAAGATGAAAGAAATATTAGCTAACCACAAATGAACATCTAGTCACAGCGTAAGAAAACCGGGAGACCGGGAACACAGCAGGGGGCACACCCTCATGTAAGCGACTAGCGAAGCTGTTTAGATACTGTAGAATTATGCACATGAAACACAGAAATGCCCAGCCATGGATGGCTGGGCAAGGTGTTATGCGCCATGGACGGCGCATAAAAGCCGTTTTCGTCAAGCATAGAAACACTTTAAGCATAATTCGTACAGAATCTTAACAGCAAAGCGTTAGCGCACATGAGGGTGTGCCCCCTGCTGTGTTCCCGGTCTCCCGGTTTTCGTAGTCATGCCATGACACTGAATTACGCAGTCTTTCCGGTATAAAGCTGATAATACTTTCCCTTCTTTGAAATCAGCTCATCATGACTTCCCCTTTCAATAATGCGTCCCTGCTCCAAAACCATAATGCAGTCGCTGTTTCTGACAGTAGAAAGCCTGTGTGCGATAACAAATGTAGTACGGCCATGCATGAGCTTATCCATGCCGTCCTGAACAATACGCTCGGTACGTGTATCAATTGAGCTTGTAGCCTCATCGAGGATGAGCACAGGAGGGTCGGCGATAGCGGCACGCGCAATGGCTAGAAGCTGGCGCTGGCCCTGGCTTAGGTTTGCACCGTCACCTGTCAGTACAGTATTGTAGCCGTCAGGAAGCTGGCGGATAAACGTATCGGCGTTTGCCAGGCGGGCAGCTGCGTATACTTCATCATCTGTGGCATCAAGCTTGCCGTAGCGGATGTTTTCCATGACAGTAGCTGTGAAAAGATGGGTATCCTGCAAAACAATGCCAAGAGAGTGGCGCAGATCAGCCTTTTTAATCTTGTTTATATTGATGCCGTCATATCTTATCTTGCCGTCTGCTATATCGTAGAAGCGGTTGATAAGGTTAGTGATGGTAGTCTTTCCAGCTCCGGTGGTGCCGACAAAGGCAATCTTCTGACCGGGTGTTGCAAAAAGATCCACATCGTGCAGTACAATTTTCTCAGGCACATATCCGAAATCCACATCGTCAAATACCACATCGCCCTCGAGTTTTTTGTAGTCCACAGAGCCGTCAGCCTGATGAGTATGCTTCCATGCCCATAAGCCGGTGTGCTCAGGTGTTTCAGTGAGTTTTCCGTTTTCTTCCTTAGCATTTACCAGTGTGACATAGCCCTCGTCAGTCTCAGGCGTTTCGTCGAGCAGAGAGAAGATACGGTCACATCCGGCAAGCGCCATGATGATACTGTTGAACTGCTGGCTGACCTGCGAGATAGGCATGTTAAAGCTCTTGTTAAAGGTCAGAAAGCTCGCAAGCTTACCAAGGGTCAGACCGCCAAAGCCTGAAAGAGCCATAACACCGCCTGCAAGAGCGCAGAGCACGTAGCTTAGATTTCCAATCTGTGCGTTTACAGGACCGAGCATGTTGGAGTACATGTTGGCATTGTAGGCGCTTTCAAAGAGTTCATCGTTTATTTTGTCGAAGGCTTCAATATTTTCCTGCTCGTGGGTAAATACCTTGACTACCTTCTGGCCGTTGAGCATTTCCTCGATGAAGCCGTTAACCTTGCCGAGGTCGCGCTGCTGAGCGAGGAAATAGCGGCTGGAGAAGCCTGCAAATTTTTTTGTCACGACTGTTGTTACGATTACCATCACGATAGTTAGTATGGTGAGCGGAATATTTAATATGACCATTGAAACAAAAACGCTCACAACAGTGATAGCACTGTTAAGTATCTGCGGAAGACTCTGGCTGATGAGCTGGCGGAGTGTATCGATATCGTTTGTATAAATTGACATGATATCGCCGTGCGCATGTGAGTCAAAGTATCGGATTGGCAGATCCTGCATATGGGAAAAGAGCTCAACACGCAGGTTCTTAATGGTGCCCTGTGATACGTAGATCATTATTTTGCTGTATGCAAACGTACTAATGACGCCGATACCGTAGAATACGGCGACCCTTCCCATTGCTGCAAGGAGTGGTCCGTAGTCGGGATTTCCTGTCTTAAGCAGTGGTACTATATAGTCATCAATCAAATTTTTGGTAAACATGGTTCCCTGCACATTTGCAAGTACACTGACAAAGATACATATCACAACAATTATGCAGGCAGGTAAATATTTCTTGAAAATAAATCCCATGAGGCGCGCAAAAAGCTTACCGGGATTTTTAATTTTGGGTTTTGGACCTCGTGGTCCTCTTGGTCCTGGCATCAGGCAGCACCTCCTTCATCAAAGTCTCCTCCGCCGTTTGTCTGGGAATCGTAAACATCGCGGTAGATTTCATTATTTTTAAGCAGATTTTCGTGAGTGTCAAAGCCGTCCACTTTTCCGTCATTCATCACGATGATACGGTCAGCATCCATGACTGATGAGATACGTTGTGCGATGATGAGCTTAGTGGTTCCCGGTATTGTTTTTGCGAGGGCAGCACGGATTTTTGAATCTGTTGCTGTATCTACAGCCGAGGTGCTGTCATCGAGTATGAGTATCCTTGGCTTTTTAAGCAGAGCCCTTGCGATACACAGACGCTGCTTCTGGCCACCGGATACGTTGGTTCCGCCCTGTTCTATGTAGGTGTTGTACTTGTCAGGGAAGGACTCGATAAAGTCATCGGCGCATGCCATTTTGCAGGCCTCAATACACTCATCTGTGGTAGCGTTTTTGTCACCCCAGCGCAGATTTTCGAGTATGGTGCCCGAGAAAAGCACGTTCTGCTGGAGCACGACAGCTACCTTGTTTCTGAGAGTGTCCATGTCGTACTCACGCACATCGTGGCCTCCGACGATTACAGAGCCGGTGTCTGTGTCGTAGAGACGGCTTATCAGGTTTACAAGGGAAGTTTTCGAGCTTCCGGTTCCTCCTATGATGCCGATGGTCTCACCGGATTTTATGTCTAGATTTATATCTGACAGAACCGGAGTTTCAGCGGTGTCTGAATATCTGAAGGTTACATGCTTAAAGCTTATGCTTCCGTCAGGCACATCGTAAAGCGGTTCCTTTGGATTGTGCAGTGTGCTCTGCTCATTTAATACCTCGCTGATTCGTCTTGCAGATGCGAGTGAGAGTGAAATCATTACAAACACCATCGAGAGCATCATGAGGTTCATCAGAATATTCATGCAATAGGTGAGAAGAGCCATCAGATCACCTGTAGTGAGAGTGCTGCTTACCACCATATGAGCTCCGAGCCAGCTTATTAACAGGATGCAGGCATACACTGTAAACTGCATGAGCGGAGAGTTGTATACCACAAGGCTTTCTGCCTTCACAAATACGTCGTAGATATTTTGTGCTGCCTTTGAAAAACGTTTCTTCTCATAATCCTCACGGACGTATGCCTTTACAACGCGGATAGCGGATACGTTTTCCTGTACGCTTTCGTTCAGGTCATCATAGCGCTTGAAGGCTCTGTCGAAGTATTTCATGGCCGCCTTGCTGATGAAAAGCAGTAAAGCTCCAAGCAAAATGACAGCGATTAAATATATTGTCGCAAGGCGAGGGCTGATGAAAAATGACATAGCCATCGCACATATTATGGACGCAGGGGCTCTCATAGCCATGCGAAGCAGCATCATGTAAGCATTCTGGATGTTGGTCACATCGGTTGTCATACGTGTGACAAGACTCGCGGATGAGAATCTGTCGATATTTGCAAAGGAAAAGGTCTGGATATTGCGAAACATTGCAGCACGCAGATTCTTTCCAAAGCCCATGGCGGCCTTTGCACCATATTTTGCACCGAGACATCCTGTCAAAAGACCAAACAGTGCTGCGACAATCATCCACACACCCATGATATAGATATGCCTTGTGTCGCCCATATTGACACCGTTGTCGATGATTGATGCCATGAGAAGAGGGATTATGGTATCCACAGCCACCTCAAGCAGCATGAAAACAGGTGTCGCAATCGAAGCCCATTTGTATTCCTTTATTTGGGCACCTAGTGTTTTTAACATATGTTTTGTCCTTTCTTCTTATATTTCATATTTGATTAAAACAAACTTCCCACATTTATGGTAATGTGGTTAACTAAAAAAATACTTGCATTTAATTAGTTAGTGTGCTAACTATATTATAGATATACTTTTTTTATTGTCAAGAAAAATCTATGAAAGGATTTCAGATATGAAGGAGTTTACACCGGATAAATACTTAGGACACAAGATAAACCGCATCAGCAGGAGTATAGACAGATATTTTGACAGAAAAAGGTGCAGTAAAACAGAATGTATACCGCGAAGCCAGGGGATGATGATTGGATATATAATGGATAATCAGGGCCAAAATATATTTCAAAAGGATATCGAAGCAAAGTTTCATCTGTCAGGAGCCACAGTGACAAATATGCTTAAAAGTCTTGAAAAAAACGGCTATATCGTGCGCACACCTATGGAAAATGATGCAAGGCTTAAGAGGATTGAGCTGACGCAAAAAGCACTGGACCACGAAAACAGGGTAAGGGAAAATATAATGGTAATAGAGGAAGCCATGCACGAAGGCTTTTCTAAGGAGGAGTTTAACATGATGCTTGGCTTTTTGGACAGAGTGATTGACAATATGGAAAAGCTTAACAAGTAACAAAATAATTACAGAGTTGAAAAAGTAGCATAAATATTGTGGATTTTTTTGTGCAATAAGTCAAAATGCTACAAAATATTGTTGAGCGTATTGACATAGCAACAATATCTTGTATAATTTAGATTGTCATCAAAAGACAGATGCACAGATTTGTATTAAATAATATGGCATTTTATATGTAGCTATATCGTAATTGTTTGGTGAAAAGCCCGCTTTACATTGCAGGGCAGTGACATGAATTAATGATTACATCTCATTTATAGCTGCATATTTTGTGCCATTACACATGATAAAATGTATATATATAGTATGTGCATTGAATGACAATACTATATATAGTACACTACATTATATGGAATATAGTATACAGAGAGGAGAAATTTACATGAAAATCATCAAGCGAAGCGGCAGTGAGGATATATTTGATGCAGCCAAAATTGTAGCTGCCATTAGAAAGGCAAACGATTCAGTGCTAGACTATGAGAAGCTTACTGCTGATCAGATTGAGGAAATTGCAAGCAACGTGGAGACTGCATGTGAGAACATGAAGCGCTCTCCAAGCGTTGAGGAGATACAGGATATGGTGGAGAACCAGCTCATGAACAAGCGTGCCTTTACCGTAGCCAGAAACTACATTACTTACAGATATAAGAGAGCCATCGTCCGTAAGTCAAACTCTACGGACCAGCAGATTCTTAGCCTTCTTGAGTGCAATAACGAGGAGGTAAAGCAGGAAAACTCCAACAAGAATCCTACTGTAAACAGCGTGCAGCGTGACTACATGGCAGGTGAGGTGAGCAAGGATATCACACGCCGTTTCCTGCTTCCTGAGGATATAGTGGAGGCTCATGAGAAGGGGCTTATCCATTTCCACGATGCAGATTATTTTGCACAGCATATGCACAACTGCTGTCTTGTAAACCTTGAGGACATGCTTCAGAACGGCACAGTAATCAGTGAGACTATGATTGACACACCAAAGAGCTTTTCAACAGCCTGCAACATTGCTACACAGGCTATCGCACAGATTGCCAGCTCACAGTATGGTGGACAGAGTATCTCGCTTGCTCATCTGGCACCATTTGTACAGGTCAGTCGTGAGAAGTTCAGAAAGCAGGTGCAAAAGGAATTCGAGAGCGTAGGCCTTGATTTGGATGAAGAAAAAATCAACGAGGTAGCAGAGCTTCGTGTCAAGGAAGAAATCAACCGCGGTGTGCAGATGATTCAGTATCAGGTCATCACACTCATGACTACAAACGGACAGGCACCGTTTATCACAGTATTCATGTACCTGAATGAGGTATCCGATCCACAGACAAAGGCAGATCTTGCCGCAATCATTGAGGAGATGCTGCACCAGAGAATAAAGGGCGTAAAGAACGAAAAGGGTGTATATATCACACCGGCATTCCCTAAGCTTATATATGTGCTTGAGGATGATAATATCACAGAGGATTCAAAGTACTGGAATCTCACAGTGCTCGCGGCACAGTGCTCTGCAAAGAGAATGGTGCCTGACTATATTTCAGAGAAGGTCATGAAGGAGCTTAAGGACGGAGATGTGTATACATGCATGGGCTGCCGTTCATTCCTCACAGTGGACAGATGCTCACAGACAGCAGGCAATGTGGCACATGCCGAGAACTTTGATCCAAACAAGCGTAAATACTATGGACGTTTCAACCAGGGTGTTGTCACCTTAAATCTCGTTGATGTGGCATGCTCATCAGAAAAGGATGAGGAAAAATTCTGGAAGATACTTGATGAGAGACTTGAGCTGTGTCACAGAGCACTTATGTGCAGACATAAGAGGCTTCTTGGTACCAAATCCGATGTAGCACCGATTCTCTGGCAGAACGGAGCACTTGCACGTCTGAAAAAGGGAGAGGTGATAGACCCATTATTATTTAACGGATACTCAACAATCTCACTCGGCTATGCAGGACTTTGTGAGTGTGTACGCTATATGAAGGGAGTATCACACACAGAGCCAAAGGAAGGCACACCGTTTGCACTTAAGGTAATGCAGCGCTTAAACGATGCATGTGAGCAGTGGAAAAAGGAGTCAAACATCGATTTCAGTATATATGGCACACCGCTTGAGTCTACCACCTATAAGTTTGCTAAGTGCTTACAGAAGCGCTTTGGTATCATCAAGGGTGTTACCGACAAGAACTATATTACAAACAGCTACCATGTGCATGTAACAGAGCAGATTAATGCATTTGACAAGCTAAAGTTTGAGTCCCAGTTCCAGAAGCTGTCTCCGGGTGGCGCTATCAGCTACGTGGAGGTACCAAACATGCAGGACAATATCCCTGCAGTGCTTTCAGTAATGCAGTACATTTACGACAATATCATGTACGCAGAGCTGAATACAAAGAGCGACTATTGCCAGGTATGCGGCTACGACGGAGAAATCAAAATCGTGGAGGAAGAGGGCTCAGGCAAGCTTATCTGGGAGTGCCCACACTGTGGCAACCGCGACCAGAATAAGATGAGCGTAGCCCGCCGTACATGCGGCTATATAGGTACACAGTTCTGGAATCAGGGAAGAACCCAGGAGATTAAAGAGCGAGTGCTTCATCTGTAGAAGTTAAAGGAGGTTATTGTTTTTGTGAAATTCTAAATGGGACATTGTATTTCTAAATGGAACATTTAAAAAATACAACAAAAATAAAAATGAAATTCTAACTGGAACATATTGTAAATTTCATAGTAAAATGTTAAAATAAGACATATCAAAAAGGTATGTCTTATTTTTTTTTGAGGAATACGTTATGACAAGAAGAATATCAGATAAATCAAAACAAATCCTTCACATGGGAGAAGGAAAAGGTAAAGATTATGTTCCATATATATTGACATCAGAGTTTAACAGTTTAGGTACTACTTCTATTATCAAGGATTGGAAAACCGGACGTAATATACACTGCATGTCTCAAGGCGAGGCAATGTGGTATTTTTTGTTACGTTGGGATGATTCTAATATAGATATTCGTGAACAGTTTCCATTAGATAACAAAATAACCGTAAAAATTGCAGATGAATTAGGAATTAAGCATCCACAGGACAGAAATCATATTATGACTACAGATTTTCTTGTTACTAAAAGTGATAATTCTTTACATGCATATTCAGTAAAGGTTGATAAAAATTTGAATGACCGTACAGTAGAACTTTTATATATTGAAAGGGAATACTGGAAATATAATGGTGTTCCATTTGATATGCTCTATTCAACTGACGTAAATCAGGTACTGGTTAATAATATAAGGCTTATTACAGAATTTTATAATAAAAATGCGATATATGATAAATATTCATATATAAAACATTTGATCGCTATAAAAGAAATAGATTTGGACCTTTCAAAAACAGTCATAGATAATAGGAAACTTGATGAAATATTAGAGGAAATCCATTATGAGTAGTATTAAAAATATAACAATCGGAAACATCATAACAGACAAGGAAGCAGGAAGCAGTTACCGAATAATTTATGTTTCAGTAAATGATATAGTATTATGTGAAATGAATACTACCAAATTCATTCTTATAACTATGAGTTATATGCAGATTATGGATCTTCTACAGGCACAGGGGTTTGCTATTTCAGAAGATAAAGGATTGGTCTTTAACGAGAATCATCTTTCAGAGAACATTAGATCTAAGTATATCCGTAACAGAGATATGATGAATGAAGTTGTTGCTGCATATGGACCTACATTTATTGAATTGAGTGGAAAGTATAAGAAAACTCGTCTTTATGAGATAATGCGTAAATATGAATGTCCTAAAAATACATTTTGGAGAATATGCACTAAATATTTTCAGTCTGGATGTAAACCATATTCTCTTGTAGATAACAAGGCATGGGGAAATACAAAAGGTAAAGAGAATGATTACACTATTAAGCCTGGAAGACCGAGTGAATATGTAGACTCTGGCATTGTTGTAAATGATGAAGTACGTGAACATTTTGAAGATGCCATTAATAATTACAAAAAAGGCAGAAATAAAAGCTTCAGATCTGCTTTTGATTGGATGAACTATAAATACTACAGTGAAACAAAGATTGTAAATGGCGCTACTACTGTCGGACTTATGCCTGAATCACAGAGACCGACATATAATCAGTTTTACTACTATTGTCATAAACATATCACAGAACAGGAAATGGATCTGATAAAAACGTCTGCAGCTGAGCAGCGTAACAATAAACGTCTCATTACAAGTGATTCATTGCATGGTGTCTTAGGACCTGGAGATATGGTAGAAATTGACGCATGTGAGGCTGATGTCTCATTAGTATCTACAGCTGACAGCAATAAAACTATAGGACGTCCTGTTGTATACTTTATGATAGATGTTTACACAAGAGCTATTATAGCAATGTCCGTAGCGTTTGATAATAACTCTATTCTTGGAGTTACAAACTTGTTTTTGAATTTAGCAGACAATAAAAAGGAATATTGCAGCCGTTATGGAATGGGATTTGATGATGATGCGATCTGGCCGTCTAATATAAAACCACGCCGTATCCGCGTTGATCGAGGCTCTGAATTTAAAAGCAAAGAATTCAGACGTATATGCAATGAACTTGGCATAGAACTTCAGATAGTATCAGGTGCCAGTGGTTCTTTAAAAGGTGTGGTTGAACAGTCATTTCATCAGATGCATTCAAGACAGAATGAACATCTTGAAGACAATGGACTTATTGAAAAAAGATATGATTCAAATCATCATAGGGAAGCGACTCTTAATATTGAACAGTACACAAAGATGGTCATTAATTTTGTCCTTATGCATAATCAGCAGTATGATAAGAACTATCCTCTTACAAGAGAGATGATGGATAAGAAAATACAGCCTATTCCAGCAATCCTTTGGGAATATGGCGCAAATAAGATTGAACCATCTCGCATACCGGATAAAGACCAGTACCTGTATACGCTTATGACACCTGTAAATGCGAAACTATCAAGGCGTGGTATATCATACAATGGCTTATGGTACCTTTCAAAAGATGACAAACAACTTTCGAAAGAAATGTTCCGTGTAGGAACAAAGAAAGTGCCTTTTGAAGTACGCATGGATAAGCGTTCTGTTGGAGCTGTTTATTATATACGTAATGGAAAACTCATAAAGGCACCGTTAAATGAAATGATTACTGGTAATATTGATTATGCAGACCTGACGGAAAAAGAATGGAACGATTACAGAAAGGGTAAACATCAGCTTGATGCTAATGGACGGATACAGAATGAAGATATTTCAGCATTCAATTATTCAGTGAATCAGGAAATAGTTGCCTCTGCACAGAAAGACACTTATTCTGATAAAAAGAATATGCGTGTAACAAGGGAACTTGAAAAACAAAAAGTGTCACATGATAATAATATTGAACAAAGACTTCAAAACGAGCAAACGAAAATACTTCCAGAAAAAGATGTAGAAAAAATACCGGTAAAGGAGAAAACGAAGCAAAAGAAGAAACCAAAGAGTTTTCAGGAAGCTATTGAGATGTATTTTGACTAAGGGGGATTTATGGAGAAGAAAAATTACTATGTTGAATGTGAAGAGGGAGCTTCACAATACGAGGCGTATGATCTGACAAGTCAGACTATTGTTCCAGCACGATACGTGAAAGCAAAAATTAAAGAGGATGAAGGTAATCTGTATATTGAGGCTTTGCCCTATCCGAGAGAGAACAAAGATATCTATAGAGCATATAGCCGTTCATTTGCCAGTTATGACTATGACAGTATAAAAAAGATGACAAAGCTTGAAAAGATGCTTCAGGTGAGTATGCTTAAAGAAATACGTTTTCCCTTGCCATTTCACAGTGAACTTGAATTTTCGTTTTATAATGCGTTGCTTATATCATACCGACATCGTAAAAGATGTCCTGTATATGATAAAAGCATAAATTATATGGCAGAAAACAAGAATAATGAAATGACAAGCGTACTTTATGGAGATTCTAGCGATGCAACTAATGCAGGTTTTTCACTTATCGGATATTCTGGATGCGGTAAAAGTTCTGCAATAAGCACGCTCGTATCACATTACCCACAGGTAATAATGCATGATGACGGTGATGGCGGATACTTTCCACAGATAACATATCTGGTTGTAAATTGTATAGCAAACAGCAATTTTTCAGCATTGTATGAAGGTATAGGTGATGCTATAGACAAAGCATTTGGTAACGCACAGCCTGTGTACGCTTTGGAAATTAAAAAGACAATGGGCCTTGGAAATAAAGCCGAAAAGGTAAGGAGTTTCATAGAACTATTTGGAGTGGGAATTATAATCTTTGATGAGATACAGCTTATAGATTTTCAACATACAAAAGAAAACTCATTCGATTCACTTCTTACACTTGCCAACCGTACTAAAGTGGCTATTGCTGTGGTGGGTACTGAAGATGCAAGGGATAAAATGTTTCACGAACTTCGTACTGCACGTCGGGTGGGGACAATGATAAATGGAAACAGATATTGTGAAAACAGGGAATTTTTCGAATATCTTGTCAGTCAGATTTTTGAATATCAATGGTTTAAAGAACCGATTGAAGTCACCGATAAGATAATTGATGCACTATATGATGTTACAAAAGGAATCATAGATCAGCTTGTAAGTATATATTCGTGCATGAATATCGAAGCCATAACAGCGCGCAAAAAAATCGAAATAAACGCTGATTTTATCCATCACGTAGCAGACAAATACTATCCTGGTATTCAGGATGTGCTTGGAAGCATTGAATGCAATGCAGACGCACTTGAACTTGAGAATATACGAAAGAATGCAGATGCGCGTATAAGTAAACTTATGGATGAAGCAAAGCAGGAACAGGAAATGAAAAAGATAAAAGAAAATAGTACAGCAAAACCTGATGTTTCATTACATAATGTAGCTTCAAACATACGTACAATATATGATGATTACACGGACAACCAGATTGAAGAAGCTTATAACAAGATTATCCGTAAAGCATCATCAAGTGGTAAAAGCGAAAAAGAAATAACGCGCCTAGTAGTTGAAACCTTACAAAAACTACCAAAGAAACGTGTTACAAAGAACAAAATGTCAAAACCTGATATCCAACATATGAGAAGTGTTTTAGGACTGGAGAATGCCGATGATTCCAATAGTTGAAAAGCCCCTGCCGGATGAACTGCTATCATCATGGGTATACCGGCTTTCAAAGAAAAACGGATTAAACTGCAATAGATTCGCAGAAGCATATTTGAACGAAAAGGTAAAAAATCCAAGCCAGCTTGTAGACATACGCTATGGGTATTCGTCTTTTTATAAAAATATATACACGAAGCAATCTTTAAAAGATCTGTATCTGCAGACAACGACATATCAATTTGAATCATTATGGATGACAAAGGGACAACAGGCACGATATATAAATAATGTATTCAGACCATATGATGAACTTAATACTGCTGTTAACCATATGATAAAATATGTAAAGATATGTCCTGAATGTTTTAAACAGGATAAAGTTACATATGGAACTGCATATCTGCACAGGATGCATCAGTTGTCGGGAGTAAAAATCTGTATAATACATAAAGTGAAGCTGGTCGAATATACAAATCGTGTAATAGGTAGTACAGAAAACTTTTTTGATGTTTGCAGGCCGATTAGTGCTGATGCATCAGAAACTTCTCTATATAAATATGCCTGGTATGCAGACAGTCTTTTAGAGAATAATGTTGAATCCTCAATGGAAAACATTAAAGCCATAGTACGTGATAAAATAAAAGACCATGGATCTTCTGTTATTCCGGAAATTATGAATTGGGAATATAGTGACTTGATTAGATTTAATGTTTCAAAATTCATGACGGTCAAATTAGTGAATATTCAGTATGTACGTGCAGAAGAAATTATCCCAATATTGATGTATCTGTTCCCGGATGTAAATGAATTTATTGATAAATTAAAAAGTTCAGAACCTTCAATCATAGAAAGAACATGTCCTGTCTGTGATGAAACATATTGCACTACAGAATATGCAGAAAAAATAGGTTTCGGATGTCCTAGATGTGATGGAAAATTAAGGATTCAGGACAGATATGAATTTTACATAAATAATCTGCTTCCGGATTATAAAATCGAAGGACCGTTTAAGGGACTTGATAATAAAGCGCAATTCTATCATAACAGATGTGGAAAAAGCATTACTTTAAAACCCCGAGAAGTAATATTCGAAAATAAAAGATGTAATTGTGAAAACATCATTACATTTGAAGCTGCAAAAGAAAATGTAGAATCGACAGGTGAATACAAACTTCTGTATTATGCTAAAACAGAGGAACCTGTAACAATCCATAATATCAAATGCGGACATGATTTCAAAGTCAGTTATCGGAAATTCATCAAAAGCCCATACTGTCGTGAATGCAGAAGGCTGGAACTGATCTTTGATAAACGTATCAATGAACTGACAAATGGTGAATATACTGTCACAGGACAATATGTAGATCAAGACACTAAAGTCTTAATACGTCATGAAATATGTCAGAAAGAACAGCTTTATCTTCCAAGACACTTTTTGAGCAGGCAACGATGTAAATGTAATTATGAAAATAAGCTGGATGAAGAATGGAATAAGATGTATTTTCTTTTGACAGAGTATAAAAAAGAACATGGAAATACTGATATTCCAAAGAGAGAATCTTACAAGTCTCAGTCGCTTGGCAGATGGGTACAGAGCCAGAGGAATGATTACAAAAATGGAAGTCTCAGACAGTATAGATTTGACAGGCTTACAGGAATAGGTTTCGTATTTGATCCACATGATACTGAATGGAACCGTCGTTTAGATCAGTACAAGCGTTATATCAAACAGACTGGTACGACTTACATATCAAAACGCACTGATTTTGAGGGAGAACATCTAGGTGCATGGGTTCAGACACAGAAACACAGATATAAGATTGGAAAGATGTCTAAGGATAAGAAAATTGCTTTACTGGAAGTGGATGAGGATTTCTTTAAATAAATGTGATTTAAGGATATAGTTAGCAACTGTATCCTTATTTTTTTTGCAGTTTTTTACCTGTTATTTCTCAAAATCCATATTCATTGCAACAAATAAACGTAAGCGATGAATAACCACACGGGTATCCGAACCAGGGAACCCTAAATTGGCAGG